>ERZ1034680.138-NODE-138-length-50845-cov-9.476295_pt1 | contig 50845 bp, 38 predicted proteins | sample MGYA00520639_ERZ1034680 | MGnify/ENA primary metagenome ERZ1034680 (study PRJEB33766, sample SAMN09781760) | gut metagenome | biome: gut microbiome | host: Homo sapiens | place: Madagascar | study: EMG produced TPA metagenomics assembly of the PRJNA485056 data set...
TGCTGCGGAGGCCGGAGACCTCCGCTACTTATGTTGCTCTTACTATTCCTAATTACTAATTAATAATTACTAATTACTAATTACGAATTACTAATTACTTCCAGTCTCACCACCTCCGCATTCGCCATGCGTGGCGTTTCGTTCATCGGCGTGCCGCTATGCACGCTTCTTATTGCCTTGTTCATTATTCCGTGTCCCACGGCAAGCACGGTCTTTCCATCATAACTCTCTCTCACGAACTGCAGGAATGCTGCGGCACGCGCCCTGAGAGCGTCGAGCGACTCGATGTCGTCGGTCCACACCGCATCCTTCAGGTCGGGGATATATCTGCCCGTGAAGCTGCCCCAGTCGCGCTCGCGCAGCAGCTTTGTCTGCACGATAGCGTCGGGCGCCACGCCGTGCGCAGCCGCCAGTATCACACATGTGTCGAAAGCGCGCTTAAGGTCGCTCGACACGAACACGTCGATGGGCGTGTCTTTCAACTCGGTAGCGAGGGCACGCGCCTGCTCGATGCCGTTCGGGGTAAGCTCGCCTTGAGTCTGCCCCTGCATAATCTGGCGCACATTGTCGACGGTCTCGCCGTGGCGCACAAGAAGAAGTGTTGTCATATCGTTGTTTTTTTTGTTGTCCATTAAAATATTAACGCCAAATATTTGTTTTTATTAAAAAAAAACCGACATTTGCAAAAAATAATGACTAAAACTTTAAACCTATGAAGAAAAGACTACTATTAAACATGTTGTTGTGCCTTATCACATTATCTACGTTTGCACAAGAGTACCGTCCGATGCTGACCGACGGAAAGGAATGGCATTGTTTTCGTAGAGTGGCATTGTCGGATGTAGATTGGGAGCCGAACGGAGAATGGACATACACCATAAAGGTGGTGGGCGACAGTATTATAAATGGTGTCGCATACAAGAAGATGTGCAAGGAGTATACCCAGGATGTTCCGTCGGGAGAAAGCAGATGCACGTACTTCGCCGCAATAGAAAAAGACCGCAAGGTGTATAGCTACAGCGAAGATGGGGATGTTCTGTATTTGGATTTCAGTCTGCATGAAGGCGATTGCGTTTCCAGTTATCCTGAATATGTAGTTACAAATGAAGAAACGTTTGAGGCGAAAAACCGCACATACAGACGCCTTGTGCTAAGTGACTACGTTTGGGTTGAAGGCATAGGCAGTAGAAACGCATTTGAGATTATACCGGAAATGGGAATCGAATTGGCGCCGCCCTATATCTTGGAAGACTATATGGTAGAGTGTTACGACAACGGCGAATTGATATTCACCAAAGACGACTTCTATAACACAACGACCGGCATCGAAAACGTAACTGCTGAGGACCAGAAGAACGCTGATGTGTATAGCATTTCGGGTGTGAAGATTGCGAAACCTGAAAAGGGCATATACATACAGAACAAGCGCAAATACATAGCGCATTAAAGCGTAACGTGAGAGTATTGTATATAAACGTAAAAGCGTCACCTACTATGGCAAAAGCCAAGTGGTGACGCTTTTACTTTTTTTACTCTTAAAATCCCTTTTTACTTTTTTACTCTTTTACTTTTAAAAGCACTTTCACCGCTTCGCCCACGGTAGGCACACCGCTCACCACCATATAGCGCTTGCCCCTCACTTCCTTAAGGTCGCAGCGGCGTGCGTTGGCAGCGATGTAGTTGAGAACCTTGCCAAATGTAGCACTCTTGTAGTAGGCAGAGTTGGGGTTGCTGACGAACTGCATCTGCATGCGGCCCTGCTTCAGAATAATCTTCTCGCAGCCGAGACTCTTGCCGTAGCGGCGCAGCGGCACCACCTGCAGCAGCTCTTCGCCCTCGTGAGGCATAGCGCCGAAGCGGTCGATGAGTCGCTGGCGGTAGGCGTCGAGCGCATCGTCATCGTTGATGTTGTCGAGTTCGCGGTAGAGCAGCATACGCTCTGCGCTTCCCGGCACGTAAGTGTCGGGGAAGTACATCTCGAGGTCGCTCTCCACGGCGCAGTCTTCCACGAAAGCGTCGCCCGTGAGAGGGTTGCCAGCAGCCATCTCCTCGGCATACATATCGGCGAACTCGTCGTTCTTCAGTTCGGTGACAGCCTGGTTGAGAATCTTCTGATAAGTCTCGTAGCCAAGATCCTCCATGAATCCGCTCTGCTCGGCGCCAAGCAGGTTGCCCGCACCGCGGATGTCGAGGTCTTGCATGGCGAGGTTGAAGCCGCTGCCCAGTTCGGAGAAGTTCTCCAAAGCCTCAAGGCGGCGTCGTGCCTCGGGCGTGAGCACCGATTTGGGCGGAGCAAGCAGATAGCAGAACGCCTTGCGGTTGGAACGTCCCACGCGACCGCGCATCTGGTGGAGGTCGGAGAGTCCGAAGCGGTGGGCGTCGTTGATGATTATGGTGTTGGCGTTGCTAATGTCGATGCCGTTCTCGACGATGGTCGTGGAGAGCAGCACGTCGTAGTCGTAGTTCATGAAGCCGATGAGAATCTTCTCAAGCTCCTCGGGCGACATCTGTCCGTGTCCGATAGCCACACGCGCGTCGGGCACATATTTCTTTATGAGCGCAGCAATCTCGGGCAGGTTGCTGATGCGGTCGTTCACGAAGAACACCTGTCCGTTGCGCGACATCTCGAAGTTGATGGCGTCGGCTATTATCTCATGTCCGTACACGCCCAGCTCGGTCTGCACGGGGTAGCGGTTGGGCGGCGGCGTGCGCATGATGCTCATGTCGCGAGCGCCCATCAGTGAGAACTGCAGCGTGCGCGGTATAGGCGTAGCCGACATCGTGAGCGTGTCGACATTGGTCTTCAGCTTGCGCAGCTTCTCCTTTGTAGACACGCCGAACTTCTGCTCCTCGTCGATGATGAGCAGTCCGAGGTCGTGCCACTCCACAGTCTTTCCTATCAGCTTGTGCGTGCCAACGAGTATGTCTATCTTGCCCGCCTTAAGGTCGGCAAGCACCTCGCGTGTCTGCTTCGCCGTGCGGGCACGCGAGAGATAGTCGACACGCACCGGCATGTTCTTCAGACGGTCTGAGAATGTCTTATAATGCTGGAAGGCGAGCACCGTTGTAGGTACGAGCACCGCCACCTGCTTCGAGTCGCACGCCGCCTTGAACGCCGCACGTATCGCCACCTCGGTCTTGCCGAACCCCACGTCGCCACACACAAGGCGGTCCATCGGTCGGGCTGACTCCATGTCGGCTTTCACGTCGTGAGTGGCGCGCTGCTGGTCGGGCGTGTCCTCGTAGAGGAACGACGCCTCAAGTTCGTTCTGCAGGTACGAGTCGGCTGAATAGGCGAAGCCTTTCTCGTGGCGCCGCTTGGCGTATAGCTTGATGAGGTCGCGCGCAATGTCCTTGATGCGTTTCTTCGTGCGCTCCTTCAGCTTCTCCCATGCGCCGGTGCCGAGCGTGCTGAGTCGGGGCGGTTCGCCCGTGTCGCTGCGGCGGTACTTAGATATCTTGTAGAGCGAGTGGATAGACACATCGACGATGTCGCCGCGCTGATAGTAGAGGCGTATCATCTCCTGGTAGGAGTCGCCCACAGGCACACGCACCAAGCCGCCGAACTTGCCGATGCCGAAGTCGACGTGCACGATGAAGTCGCCGGGTTCCATCTCCTGCAACTCCTTCATCGTGAGCGCCATCTTGCCCGTGCGGGCTGCGTCCGACTTAAGGTTGTACTTGTGGAAGCGGTCGAATATCTGATGGTCGGTGAAGAAGCACAGACGCAGATCGTTGTCGGCGAAACCCTCGTGCAGAGTGCGGTTGACGGGGGTGAAGGGGAGTGTTGAATGTTGAGTGTTGAGAGTTGAGGTGTTGAGGTGTTGAGAATTCTTACGCATCTGCTGCAACTCCTCGCTGTCGAAAATATCGCGCAGGCGCTGCGTCTGCTTCTCCGAGTCGGCGAGGATGTAGAGCTGGTAGCCCTGCAAGAGATAGTCGTCGAGCGTCTGAGTGAGCAGACTGAAGTTCTTGTGGAAAAGCGGCTGCGGCGAGATGTGGAACTCGATAGACACCTGCGGTGTGCCCGAAGGCTGTGCGCCGAACTCGACGAGGCGGAAGCGGCATATCTCCTCGCGGAATTTAGACGGCGCCACGAGGTTGTTCTCCTTGCGCATGTCGCGCATTATCTGCTCCTGCTCTACCTCCGTAGCTCCCTCCAAGCGCTCGGTCATGGCCTGCTGCGAGAAGCCGTCGTTGTATATCTTCTCGATGGAAGAACAAAGGTAGAGACGGTCTTTCATCACGAGCAGAGCGTCTTCGGGCAGAAGCGACGTGAACGGTTGCTTTTCTTCTGTGAGCTGCGCCAGTTCGGGCACGATGCGCACCTGCTGTTTCGAGTCCTTCGAGAGCTGGTCTGCCACCTCGAACGTGCGTATGGTGTCTACCTCGTCGCCGAAGAAGTCGATGCGGAACGGCAGCTCCGACGAGTAAGAGTAGACGTCGATGATGCTTCCGCGCATGGCGAACTGCCCCGGCTCGTAGACGTAGTCGACCTCCTTGAAGCCGAACTCGCGCATCTTGCGTCCAAGGTCGGCAAAGTCGACGATGTCGCCCACGGCAATGTTGATGGTGCGCTCGTCGAGGCGGCGCTTCGACACCACAAGTTCGCTGAACGCCTCGGGACAGGTGACGACATACAAGGCGTCGCCGGCAGTCTGTGCAGAGAGTCGGCTCAGCGTCTCGGTGCGCAATATCTCGTTGGCGGCGTCGCGCTGTCCGTACTTCACCGCACGACGATACGACGACGGGAAGAACAGCACGTTCTCGGTGCCGAGTATCTGTGTGAGGTCGTGGTAGAAGTAGCCTGCCTCCTCGTTGTCTTGCAGAACGAAAACGGCAGTAAGAGTGTTGAATGTTGAATGTTGAATGTTGAGTTTTTGCGACGGAGCGTCGCAATTTTGAGTTTTGAGCTTTGCGTTTTTCTTCCCGTTAACTCGTTCGGCTACGGCTGAGAAAAACACAGGAGCCGATGAGGCAAGTAGTCCACTAAGGAATACATGCCTCACCGACTCGTCGCTGATTGCTTTCAAAAAAGCCCCGCACTGAGGCAGGGCTGTATATACATTACTGATTTCTCTTATTTCCATAGGAATAGGGTGGGTGGTTTAGTGTTTCGCCTCAGGATACTTTCTGAACCAGCCGTCCCATCTGAGTCGCATCACGCCGAAGAACGCTTCGCCGAAGATGCCGCCGCTCATCTTGCTCACGCCCTCGCGACGGTTGACGAAGATTACCGGCACCTCCTTTATCTTGTAGCCCATCTTGTAGGCCGTGAACTTCATCTCTATCTGGAAGGCGTAGCCCTTGAAACGAATCTTGTCGAGGTCGATAGACGAGAGCACGCAGCGGCGGTAGCACTTGAAGCCGGCTGTGGTGTCGTGCACCTTAAAGCCCGTAACCATACGCACGTACTTCGAAGCGAAGTAGCTCATAAGCACGCGACCGATAGGCCAGTTGACAACGTTCACGCCGCTCACGTAGCGCGAACCGATAGCCACGTCGTAGCCTTCGTCGTGGCAGGCGCTGTAGAGGCGCGGCAGGTCGTTGGGGTCGTGAGAGAAGTCGGCGTCCATCTCGAAGATGTAGTCGTAGCCGTGCTCAAGCGCCCACTTGAAGCCCGTGATGTAGGCTGTGCCGAGGCCCAGCTTGCCGCTGCGCTCGAGGATGAAGAGGCGGTCGGCGAATTCGTCGCTGATGAGGCGCTTCACGATGGCTGCGGTGCCGTCGGGACTGCCGTCGTCGATTACAAGAATGTGGAAACACTTCTCAAGTGCGAACACCGCGCGTATTATCTTCTCGATGTTCTCCTTCTCGTTATATGTCGGTATGATTACGATACTGTCGCTTTTGTTCATAGTCTTGCTGTTGAAATGGTTTTACATTGTCAACTCGTAACTCGTCTACTTGTAACTCGTTTACTTGTCAACTGGTCAACTAAAATGCAAATGTACGAAATGTATTCGACACAAGTGCGCTTGTTGCGTTAAAAAACGTGTTTTTCTGCGTGTTACTGGTCGGGATTCTCTACAAAACCCTGATATTTCTCCTCAAGTCCGCTCATCACCACCTTGTAGCTCTCCTCTTCAAGATACTTGATGTTGTCCGCGCCCTTGCCAATAGGCTGTATCGGTTTGTGGATAGTGAGGCGCAGCGGATGCCATACCACCCACTTCATGTCGCGTGTACGAGGCATGACGTCGAACGAGCCGTTGATGGTGAGCGGCACTACGGGCAGTTCGATGTCGTCGGCGAGCATGAATGCGCCACGCTTGAATACGCCCATGTGTCCGGTGAACGAGCGCGCTCCCTCGGGGAATACAACGAGCGACATGCCGCCCTGCAGCGTCTGTCGTGCGCTGTCGTATGTGGCGCGTATCTTGCTTGCGCCGCGCTTGTCGACGAAGATGTGGTGAGCAGCCTCGCACGCCTTGCCTACGAACGGCATCTGGCGTAGCTGGCGCTTCATCATCCACTTGAAGTTGCGGCACAGGAAGCCGTAGATGAGGAAGATGTCGAACGCTCCCTGATGGTTGGCTACGAACACGTACGACTGTCCTTTCACAAGATTCTCGCGTCCTTCAACCTTCACCGGCAACATGAGTATGCGTATGATGAACTGTGCCCACCACTTGCCAGGATAGTAGCCCCAGAAGTGGCCGTTGCCTATGGTGCAACCTATTATCACCATCAGACTTGTTATGACGGTATAGATAGCTATCAAGGGGAGTGCTATCAGGAGTTGGTATGTACGGTATAGATATTTCATTGCTTTTTACTCTTTTACTTTTTTACTTTTAACGTGATTTCCACAACCTCAGGCTTCATGTGGAAGCGGAACGGTATGAAGGCGCCAACGCCTGTAGACACATACAGATAGCGGTTGCCCTCTTTGTAGAGTCCGGCATCTTCTGTGTTCACGATGCTTGTCGGTCGCCAGCCGAACAACGAGAGCTGTCCGCCGTGCGTGTGTCCGCTCAGCGTAAGTTGCGCGTTGCACTGCGGCAGAATGTGTCGGCGCCAAGCCGACGGGTCGTGCTGCATCATGATGACGAACGACTTCGGCGATATGCCGTGCAGCGCCTTGCGGTAGTCGGCCTTCGCCGGGAACGGCGGGCGTCCGTCGTTCTCAGTTCCTGCTATCACTATAGAGTCGGCCCCGCGGCGCAGTATGCGGCGTTCGTTGAGCAGCAAGTCCCAGTTCATCGAACCTTCCAGCGAGCGCGTCAGGCGTTCCATTTCACTTCTCTGCTCTGCGGTGGCAGTCTTCACGTAGTCGGCGTAGTCGTGGTTGCCGAGAACAGAGAAGATTCCGTCGACAGGATGCAGATGTATCAGCGTGGCCGTGAAGCTCACAGCCTCCTGCGGACGCATGTTGAGCAAGTCGCCGGTGAAGAGCAGCGCGTCGGGATGCAGTTCGTTCACCTGCGCCACTATGCGCCGTGCGAACTCCTGCTTCATCGAGCCGAGGTGCATGTCCGAGATCTGCACTATGCGGTAGCCGTCGAAGGCTTGCGGCAGGTTGTTGAACTCGAGTGTGACGCGCTTCACGTGCAGGTGGTCGGGTCCTACCATCGTTCCCATGAACAACACGTATAACCATCCGAGCACAAGCACCAATCCTGTGTGGTTGCCCCAGTTCTTGCGCTGCTTCAGCAGTCGCTTCACAGCCATGCCTGCAAGCGAAGCCAGAGTGAAAATCACCTTCGGCATGATGAGCAGACCTATCATGAACAGATACACGTTGAAGAGCGTGAGGTTATTCGGTGCGAAGTTGCGCATCATAGAGTAGGCAGCTGTGCATGCAAGCATAGCGGCTCCCGGCACCCACCACAACAGGCGCATCCACAGCGTTATGTCTCTGCGTTGGCGCAGATAGCGCATGTAGATGTACAGGTCGGGCAGCAGCGTGAGCAGCAGTATGAGTATTGATATTCTTGCTATCATTGTCTTAAACTTTACTTTCGATTGCTTCGTTACTATTGAACCCGCAAACGTTTCTATTGAATTTATAACAGTTCGGACCGAACCGTTGTCCTGCATTCTACTTCAAGAATCGGCGAATCAGTTCAACCGGCAGTCCGCGTCGTCGGGCATAATCGCGCAGCTGGTCTTCGCCGATGCGTCCAAGCTCGAAGTAGTGCGCCTTCGGGTGTGCGAACATCAGTCCCGAAACCGACGCATGAGGCTTCATGGCGCCACTCTCCGTGAGACGGATGCCAATCTGCTTGAGGTCGATAAGCCGGTCGATGATGAAGTTGACGCTTGTGTCAGGCATCGACGGATAGCCCACAGCCGGACGAATGCCTTGGAAGTCCTCGCGCAAGAGTTCGGCTACCGACAGATTCTCGTCGGGAGCATATCCCCAAATCGACCGTCTCACCTCCATGTGAAACACCTCAGCCGTGGCTTCAGCGAGTCGGTCGGCGAGTGTCTGCGCCAGCATACGCTGGTAGTCGTCGGCAAGAAAGTCGTGCTCCAACGCCAAGTCGACCGTTGTGGCGAACACTCCGATGTGGTCTTTCACGCCCGAAGACAGCGGACGTATGAAGTCGGCGAGCGAAAGGTTCGGTTCGCCCTCCCGAGTAGGATGCTGTTGGCGCAGCATAGGCATGCGCACATCGCCGATAAGGATATCGTCGCCGTCGCTGTTGGCGTCGAACAACCCGAAAGCAGCGTGCGTTCTGTATCGCTTCTCCAAGCGGTCGAGCATCTGTTCTGCCTCCGCCCGCATCTTGTCCTTCGCCTCCTGCGGCTTGCCCGACAGTCCCCAAGCGAAGAAGAAGTATATCCAGTTGATGTACGGGCGCAGCGTAGAGATGTTGTAGTCGGTGTATTTCAACATCGTTAGTTACCTGAATTGTTTTTCTATTTGTATAAACCCTGCTTGAGCCTACTCTCTGAAGCGTACAGCCTCACCGCGACTCGCCGAGTCGAATGCCCAATTATTATATATAATGTGTCCGTTGCACATCGTAGTGCGCACCTGCCATTGGTAGGTGTGACCCTCCATCGGGCTCCATCCGCACTTGCTCTGTATAGTCTCCTTAGTAACGGTCCACGGAGCGTCGGGTCTTACAATCACGAGGTCTGCCTTGTAGCCCTTACGCACAAAGCCTCGCTTCGATACCTCGAAGAGCTTTGCGGGGTTGTGCGCCATTAGCTCCACGAGACGCTCCATGCTGAGCATGCCTTCGTCCACAAGTTCGAGCATCGTAACGAGCGAGAACTGCACCATAGGCATACCCGAAGCGGCGCGTGCGCAGCCGCCCTCCTTGTCCTTAAGCAGATGTGGCGCATGGTCGGTGCCGATGGTCATTATGCGTCCGTCGGTGAGAGCGTGGCGTAGAGCGTCGCGGTCGGTCGCAGTCTTGATAGCAGGATTGCACTTGATGCGTGTTCCGAGACGCGCATAGTCATCCTGTGTGAACACGAGGTGGGCTATCACAGCTTCAGCCGTGATGCGTGGCGAAGTGCCGAACAGCTTCAGCTCGCGCTCCGTGGTGAGATGTGCCACATGCAGACGGGCGCCGGTTTCTTCTGCCAGGGCTACGGCGCGCTTTGTCGACTCGTAGCAGGCTTCCTCTGAGCGAATCTCCGGATGATGTTCTACGGCAGGGTCATCGCCGTACAGCTCCTGCGCGCGCTTCATGTTGCGGTTGATGATGTCGGTGTCCTCGCAGTGAGCCATGATAGGCAGTTTCGCCTTCTCGAAAAGCTCGTGCAGCACATCCTGACGGTCTACGAGCATATTGCCCGTAGACGAACCCATGAACAGCTTGATGCCGGGCACGAGGTGCGGGTCGATGGCAGTCACGCAGTCGATGTTGTCGTTGGTGGCACCGATGAAGAAGCCGTAGTTGACGTGCGACTTGCTTCGGGCGTCGTTCATCTTTGCGTTGAGCGCTTCGAGTGTCGTGGTCTGCGGCTTCGTGTTCGGCATGTCGAAGTAGGTTGTCACTCCGCCGTAAGCCGCAGCGCGGCTCTCTGTCTCCATGTCCGCCTTCTCTGTAAGACCAGGGTCGCGGAAGTGGACGTGGCAGTCGATAACTCCAGGCATAACAAAACACCCCGTGGCATCCACGATATTGTCGTAGTCGCCACGAGGTGTTTCTGTACCTTCTATAATGTCTGTAATGGTGTCGCCGTCGACAACGACGGATGCTACGCGAGTAGCTCCCTCGTTGACCAGCTTACCACCAAATACTAATGTCTTCATATATCTTGGATGATAGTTATTTATCGTGTTTAGCGCTGTTACTCGGCAGCAGCAGGCTGCGCCAGTTGGTTAGGCGTCGGTCCGTCGGGCATCGGCTGTGCGGGCGCTGCGCCGGCAGGCGCTGTGTTCATGTCCTTCATGCCGTTCATGATAGCCTGGTTCTCCAGCGCCTTCTGATAGAAGTCCTTCACGTACGGGTCGTTTTTGAACTTGTCTGTAGCCTTGCTCATGATGTCCTCTATCCACGGTGTGAGTTCGGGGTAGCGGTAGCCGATAGTCATCATGAAGAACACGCCCGGTCCGAGCACGTTGTCGAAGTTATCGGTGACGAACGTTGTGACGAGCTTGTCCTCTTCGGCGGTGAGTCGCATCGCCTCGTCGTTGAGTTTGCGTGTCACGGCGTCCATGTCGCTTCCGTCCATTATGGCGCGGTCGTGCGTGTGCAGCAGTTCTGCCTCCTGGTTCTTCAGTTGGTTGTACTTGTTGAAGAACTTGAACAGCTCGTCGTTGAGCGGAGTGCCGCTAACGATCTGCTGAGTGTTGTCGAGCTTGATGGTGATGTCGCCACTTTCTATCACGAGCGGCAGTATGCTCTCGTCGTCCATGAAGATATTGGCGAGACGCACCGTGTCGAACGTTCCGCAGAACTGGAACTGGCCGTGTACCACGTCGCACGAGTCGATCTTCTTGAAGTCGTTGTTGCTAAGCACCTTCAGGTAGAGCATGCGTCCGTCGAGCGTAGACACGTTCGACGATCCCTGAATGTTGTACGAGCTGGAGCACGATGCCAGTGTTATTATACCGAGTAAAGCGTAGAGTAGCTTCTTCATCATCTTTGGTTTTAAAAAAAATGTTGGTTTCTTGTTGTCTTCTTTTATTCTTTGTCTGTAGCGGAAGCCTCTTCCTGCTTCTCTTCGGCGTCTTCCTTCGCTTCCTCCTTCTTCAGTTCCGACGCGATGCGGTGCATAGAGTACATCTCGAGGATGGCGGCTGCGAGCAGCAGCATCACCCACTTGTTGTAAATGAGGTTGAAATATGTCACGGGGTCGGAGAATGAGTCTCTGAGCCACATGTTTGCGCTGTCTACCATGAGCAGACCTGCCAGCACGAAGAAGATGTCGGCGAAGGTCATTATCTTCTTCAGTCGCTTGATGGTGGGGTTCTGTCCTTCATACGCCTGGTTCACCTGCATTGCTGCGAAGAGCAGTGCACCTAACAGGTATATCCAGCAGACAATCTGCTGTGCGAACATGAACACGAAGCATCCGGCTCCGATGACCATCAGTATGCCTCCCGTGAGGAAGAGCGCGCTTTGTAGTGTATTTAGTTGTTTCATTATTGTTCTTCTTTAGCTTGTTCGGGCTTGGGGTCGTCGCTGAGCACATAGATATCCTCGTCGTCGGCTTTCATGAAGTAGCGTTCGCGAGCGATCTTCTGGAACTCCTGCGTACCTTTTCGCATATCCTTAAGCTTTTTCAGGTCGCTTTCGTTCTGCGCGTTGTACTTGTCTATCTCCTCCTCCAGGTCGTTTATCTGCATTTCGAGCTGGAAGCGGTGAAGAAAGCTGTTCTCGTCGACGAAACCTACGGTAAGAATACCGATGATTATAGTGATGGCATATTTATAGTGGCTTATTAGAGCCAGAATGAGTTTCAAACGCCCCATTTGTCCTTTATTATATATAATGTTTTAGTGGTAAAGACACGTCAGTCGCTGCAGACTGGTCTTTATTACATGCAAACTTACTACAAATTTTTCATATTTCGACTGCTGCGCCCATTTTTTAGGGTTTATTATATAAACGGATTGTTTGGATATGCAAAAAATAGTTAACTTTGCATCGGTTCAAAATTCAGGAATAACAACATCAATAGTAAGTAATATGAAGAAATTCATTGGAGTAGCCTTGGCTGCAGCGTGTGCTTGCCCTTCGCAAGCCGCCGGCGAGCAGACCAAGCTCGACACTACCCGTGTGAACAACCTCAACGAGGTGGTAGTGAAGGCTGTGAGAGCCCCGAAGAGTTCACCATTTGCAGTAGAGAACATCAAGAAGACCGAGCTCGAGCGCTTTGCCTCTTCAGGCAAGGAGCTGCCTTGGCTCTTCGCCCGCACACCGGGTGTGCTCGCATGGAGTGAGAACGGCGTGGGCACCGGCACCGTCTATATGCGTATGCGTGGCGCTGCCGACAGCCGCATCAACGTCACGGTAGACGGTGTGCCTCTCAACTCGCCCGAAGACCAGTGCGTGTTCTGGGCTAACATGAACAGCTACGCAGCTCTTATGGGCAGCGCGCAGATACAGCGTGGCGTGGGTGCGTCTACCAACGGCGACGGAGCCTTCGGCGGTTCGGTGTCGCTCGCTACAGCCGCTCCGTCGCTTAAGCCTACCGTAGAGGTGACGGGTTCTTACGGCTCGTTCAACACCTATCGCGTCGGAGGCAACTTCTCTACAGGTCTGCTTGCCGATCACTTCATCATCGACGGCGCTTATCACGAGACCAACACCGATGGATACATCCACGGCACAGGCGGACGCTCTGGCTCTTACTACGGCGGACTGACTTGGCTCGGCGACCGCTTCAAGCTGTCGTATAAGAACATCGGCAACTTCGAGCACACGGGTCAGGCGTGGAACGGCGTTGCGGCGTGCAACTACGACGGCGATACCGACCTCAAGGCGTGGGGCATCAACAGCTATAAGGATATGTGGAAGCACGGACTGGGAAAGTTCAACTCGCTCTACGAGGAACTTGTAATACCGATGGACGACAACTGGGCTGCCGATCCTACAAAGCCGCTCACCACTGAACGCTACAAGATGCGCGACGGATCGTACTGGAAGCAGACTACCGACAACTTCGAGCAGAGCCACAACATACTCAACTTCACCTGGCAGCCTGCCGACATGCGCTGGAGCCACTCCGTAACGGCTCACTACACATACGGCTACGGCTACTACACCGAGTTCAAGAAGGACACAAAACTGGCTTCTAAGTTCGGCATCAACGAGATGTACGAGAAGAATGGCGAGCTGAAGCCCGTAAAGTCGGACGCTATACGCAAGAAGGGCCTTACGCAGAACAACTACGGCGCTCTCTACAACGTCAACTACAAGGACGCTCTGTGGGACGTAATGGGCGGCTTCAGCATGCAGCTCTTCCGTTGCAACCACTGGGGCAAGGTGACGTACATCGCTGACGAGGCTCTTGAGAAGAAATACTTCACCGACGGCAGATACAAGTACTACGACTCGGACGCCAACAAGAACGACTGGAGCTGGTTCTTCAAGGCTAACCGCAAGTTCGGCAATGGCTGGAACTGGTTCCTCGACATGCAGATGCGCTACGTCAACTATAACACCGACGGACTCAACGACCACTTCGAGCAGGGCGCCGACGGCAACTACAAGAACCAGAGCATCGACATCAACGAGAACTACTTCTTCGTGAACCCGAAGGCTGGCATCAGCTACGACGCCAACGGACACAAGGCTTACGCTTCTATAGCTTACGCCAACCGCGAGCCCGAGCGCAACAACTTCACCGACAACATCGGCTACGGCAATCCGTCGCCGGAGCGTCTGCTCGACTTGGAGTGGGGCTATCAGTATCAGGGCGAGAACTGGTTCGCAGGTGTCAACTTCTACTATATGAAGTACGTCAACCAGTTCGTGATGACCGGCGAGAAGAGCGACATCGGCGAGTCGCTGACACGCAACATCAAGGACTCCTACCGTCTCGGTGCTGAGGTGTCTGCAGGCTGGAGTCCGCTGTCTTGGCTCTCTCTTGAGGGCAACGCCGCTCTGAGCCGCAACCGTCTGAAGAACTTCAAGGAGTGTGTGGAAAGTTGGGACGGTCCTGCTGTATGGAACACATACAAGAGCTCTACCATAGCATTCTCGCCGTCGGCTATCCTCAACGGCTTCGTCGACGTTCACTTCGCTGGCTTCCGCGCTACATGGCACACCAACTTCGTGAGCAAGCAGTATCTCGACAACACCGAGAGCTCTGAGCGCTCGCTGCCGTGCTACTCGCAGACCAACGTCAACGCTTCGTACACATTCAACTTCGCTAAGCGTGTGCTCGGCTTGAAGCAGGTGGTGCTCGGTGCCGACTTTAACAATATCTTCGACCGACACTACGCTGCGTCTGGCTACGTCTACTACGACTGGTATAACAACAACAAGCGCAACTCTACCGTGGCTTACATCCCGATGGCTGGCTTCAACTGCCTCGGAACTGTAACGCTGAAGTTCTAAAAAAAGCCCCTCCCCATCCCTCCCCGTCGGGGAGGGGGCGCAGGGCAGAGTTATATATGCTTTGTTTCTTTTTTAAAAAGGTTGCATGGCAGAGTGATACATACTTTGTTTCTTTTTAAAAAGGGTGCATGGCAGAGTGATACATGCTTTGTTTCTTTTTAAAAAGGGTGCATGGCAGAGTGATACATGCTTTGTTTCTTTTTTAAAAGGTTGCAGGGCAAAGTGATACATTTTTGTAATTAATAATTCAATCCTCTCTCTCCTCCCCGATGGGGAGGTCGGGAGGGGCTGTTTTTTTTAATTGTTATGACTGAATTTCTCTCCACTCATTGGCTCGACATTGTAACGACAATACTCGGGCTAATCTATCTTGTCCTCGAATATCGTGCGAGCATAGCGCTTTGGGTTGTGGGCATCGTGATGCCTGCTATGGACATCTACCTCTACTGGAGCCACGGACTCTACGGCGACGCTGGCATGGCTGTCTACTACACGCTGGCTGCGATATACGGCTACGCCGTGTGGAAGTTCGGAGCGAAATGGAAGCGGATGCTGAAGCGTAAGGCTTCGGGTGCAGCAGGCTCAGATAAAGCTTTTGACGCCGATGGCTCAGATAAAGCAGTAGATGTTGCAGGCTCAGATAAAGCAGTAGATGCTGCAGGCTCAGATAAAGCAGTAGATGCTGCAGGCTCAGATAAAGCAGTGGATGCTGCAGGCGGTTCTTCCGAAGAGCTTCCGATAACGTTCTTCCCACGCCGCCTTATCCTGCGCACGCTCGGCTTCTTCCTCCTCGCATGGGCTGCTACCTATTACGTTCTCGTAGCTTACACCAACAGCACCGTGCCCTTGCTCGACGCGTTCACCAACGCTCTTAGCTTTGTCGGCTTGTGGGCTTTGGCGCGCAAGTACGTAGAGCAGTGGCTGTTCTGGATAGCCGTAGACGTGGTCTGCTGCTATCTGTATGTGGTGAAAGGCATACCGTTCAAGGCAGGGTTGTACGGCCTGTATGTCGTGATAGCGGTCATGGGATACATAAAGTGGAAGGGCCTTGCGAAAAAGGCATAACTCATTAGGATGCTCTGGGGAAACCTAGGGCATCCTTTTTTGTTTTAGGGGGCTGGGGGGGTCTAGGCTTTCTAGGTTTTCTAGGAAACCTAGCTCTCCTAGCCAACCTAGCTCTCCCAGCTCTCCTTGCCTCTCTAAAGTTCCTTGCTTCCTTTCAGGCTGTCGAGCTTTTCCTTCAGCCCTTTTATCTCTGCCTCCTGCCTATAATACGCCTTCAGCGCTCTTTGCTTTATATCCTCAAAGGCTGCCTTCCATTTCGCAGCCTCTGCCTGCGCTTCGGCAAGAGCCAGCTTCAGGCGTGGCAGCTCCTCCTCCAGCTGCTTCAGGCGTGCGTCCTGTTGCTGTCTGTAGGCGGTGCGGGCGCGGTGCATGCGCTCCTTGATGCCACCTTCGGTGATGAACTCCTGCTCAAGCTTCTTCAGAAACGACATCATCATCTTGTCGATGAAATGGCAGAGCGTGATGGCGTAGTTGCACATCTGTTCGTCGCTCCATTGCTGGAAGAACGGAGCGTAGTCGGGCAGGCGGTTGTGGTGGCGGCAGTAGTCGAGCATATCGGTGTAGCGCTGGTCGCCGGCAACGTAGAACTGCAGGTGGCGCGACTTGATATAGTCCTCAAAGTCTTCGCGCAACTCCTTCAGCGAGGCGCGTGCCACGTTGAGCAGCTTCAGCTGCATCTCCGTCGATGCCACACCGTCAGCCAAACCCTCGACGATGTTCTGCTTGCAGGAGCGTGCCGCCTGAATCACCTGGTCGCGCGTTCGGTCTTTGTATAAATGAATGAAGCGGTCGCAGAAAGCGAACGCCAGCTGATACACCACATCCGACTTCTGGTAGAAGTAGAGCGTGTCCCAGTTGCGCTGCTGATTCAGTACGTGTAGAGTGTTCGGGTCTTCAGCCATAGCGGGTTAATAGTTTGATTGTCTGTCGCAAATTTAAAGAAAAATGTAAAGAGGCACAAGCGTATCCATAACAAATTCACATTTATTTCGTACTTTTGTCCGTCGAAACATACATGTTCAGCCGGCAGATAACGTCGGCTGGGAAATACACGATAATTATGGACAATCCTTCAGACACAATAAAGGCTACTTCTGATTCGGCGACTGCCACTTCGGACAACACAGAATTTCTTGCGTCGCTTCAACCCGACGCCTTCGACGCCGTGATAGTAGCCGGCGGCGACTTCCCTACGCATCCCGTTCCGCTTGCCGTGATGGAGCGTGCACTGATGCTTGTGGCATGCGATTCGGCAGGCGAGGAACTCGTACGCCGTGGCTACAAGCCGACGGCTATAGTGGGCGACTGCGACTCGATGTCGGCGGAGTTTCGTGCGGCGCATGCCGACATTATATATAAGGTGGAGGAGCAGGACTACAACGACCTCACGAAGGCTACGCGGTTCTGCACTGAGCGCGGTTGCCGCCGCATTGCCTACGTCGGAGCAACGGGCAAGCGCGAGGACCACACGCTTGGCAACATCTCGCTGCTCGACTTCTACCGCCGCGAGCTGCATGTAGACGCCCTGATGCTCACCGACTACGGTGTGTTCATCCCGGCTGCTGGCGAAACCGCAATAAGAACTTTCGCCGGACAGCAGATAAGTATCTTCAATCTCTCATGCACGCAGATCGACGGCGACGGACTGCGCTGGCAGCCCTACGCCTTCTCCGCACTTTGGCAGGGTACGCTCAACGAGGCGCTTGGCGAGAGCGTCACGTTGCGTGGCGACGGAAACTACATAGTGTATGCTGTTTACAAATTGTAGTCTATTTTTTTGACATATTGACACTAAACTGTATGTAATAAAAGCAGAAAACAGTGTATGAAAGTAGAATGGCTGGTTTTAATTACATAATGTAGGTCAAAGTGTTAGCTTTTATGCGTTTTTTTACTTATAACGTATTTTGTGTTTAATTATGAAATATGTTGAATAACGTTAAAAGCGTAAAGTTTTCTTGAGAAATGTTTGGAAGTTATAAAAACATTCTCTAAATTCGCAATTGAAAAACTAATTCTTTTCAAAAGAAGAGGTTTATCACAGATACAAACAGCATTTGCTATTGAAGCAAACTGACGACACAGACAAAACGACGACGCAAACAGACGAAAAGAGAAACCAAGACGATGCAAACTGACAAAAACGATAAATTTCAAACTGACGCAATCAACGACGCAAACTGACGAAAATACAAAAACGAAACAGGAGCGGCTTTCGCTACAGATAGCCTTCCACACAAAACCCAAAATCAAAAAACAAACCCCAAAAGGAGTTACTGGCACACGACGGAGAAATTGTATTCTCTCGAAACCGCCTTCTTGAGGGGAACCTTACAAACTGAATAACTAAAAAGGAGTAGTCTTTCCAAACCAACCGATAGACATTCCAACATATATAAACTAAACAACAAAAAAGGAGTTGCTTATGAAACGACTTGTATTTGCACTATTAATACTGTTCTGCGGCAACGATATGTCAGCCCAGACATATACAAAGGAAGTCTGCGTAAGATTCCCGGTGGCATCAAGCGTGCTCAATCCTAACTTCGGTGATAACGCAGCAAGTCTCGCAGAAATAGTCAAGTTCCTTACTGACGTGCAGAAAGACAGCACCTTGGAGCTGACCAGTGTGAAATTCTGCGGCTCGGCATCGCCCGAAGGTGGACCTCTTCTCAACCAGCGCCTCACCGAAAGACGCTGCGCCAACATGGAGCGCTACGTTCGCGAGCGAGTGCAGCTGCCCGACGCAATAGTGTCGAAGTGCGAGTGCTCGGAGATGTGGCAGAAGCTGGCTTACTTCGTAGAGAAGTCGGACATGCCGTACAGAGACGAGGTGCTGCACCAGATACGCGAGACCGATGAGTTCACATACAACTCGAAGGGAGTTCTGGTAGACAGCCGCAAGAAGCGCCTCATGGACCTCAACTATGGACGCACATGGAACTACATGCTGCGCGAGTTCTTCCCCGCAGTGCGCAACGCCAGCCTCATATCTGTCTACATCGAGCAGAAGCCAACCGTGGTAGACAACCAAAAGGCAGAAGTGATTGTTCCGGAAGAGCCCGTGACACAGGAGCCACAAGTAGAGGAGCCCGCACCTGAGCCTGAGCGCCGAAACGCATACCTCGCCATCAAGACCAACATGCTCTACGACGCGCTCGGCGTACCGAACATAGGTATGGAGTTCTCGCTCGGAAAGCGCTGGTCGATAGCAGCCGACTGGATGTACGCATGGTGGAACAACAACCATCACCACAACTACTGGCGCATCTACGGCGGAGGCATCTCGCTGCGCAAGTGGTTCGGCAAAGCCTCTAAGGTGAAGCCGTTGCAGGGACACCACCTCGGCATCAACGCACAGGCGTTCACCTACGACTTTGAGCTCGGCGGAAAGGGATACATGGCAGGCATACCCGGCGGAACACTTTTGGACCGCACAAGCTACGCAGTAGGAGCCGAATACGGCTACTCGCTGCCGATAGCAAAGCGCCTGAACATCGACTTCAGTGTTGTGGCAGGATACATGGGCGGACGCTACTACGAGTACGAGCCGCTGGACGGACACTACGTGTGGAAAGCCACGAAGAATCGCCACTGGATAGGCCCTACAAAGGCTGAGGTGTCGCTCGTATGGCTCTTGGGACATGGAAACTACAACAATAAGAAGAAAGGAGGCGACAAATGATTAAGGTCATATTTAAACGCAATGTTACGAGAATCGCAACGGCGTTTGCTCTGGTTGCCATGACAGCATTGTCATCTTGCGAGCACAAGGATTTGTGTTTCGACCACGACTCTCATTCTCCTAAGTACAAGTTCCGTGTAGAGGCAACATATCAGCAGGAGTGGGAGATACGCAGCGACGGAAGCACCGACTGGAAGAACTTCTCTGCATGGGTCGACACCTACGGTATGCAATACGACGACCTCAGACCGCTCATACCCGCCGGTCTCCGAATGCACGACTTCCCGGCTCTCGGACCGAGCGACATGATCAACATGCCGGCTCAGGGCGACGTAGTAGGTCTCCGACCGGGCAAGCACCAGCTGCTGTTCTACAACAACGACACCGAGTATATCGTGTTCGACGACATGTACTCGTACGCAGCGGCCAAGGCTACAACCCGAACACGCACACGAGCTTCGTTCCTCGGCAATCCGTTCCAGAAACAGACCGACGCCAAGGAGCCTACGGTGGCAATGCCCGACATGCTCTACGGCAACTTCAACGAGGAGTATACATCGGAGCGCACGGTGGAGGTGACGGTGATGCCGGTCACGATGCATCCGCTCGTGTTCAAGTATCTCGTTCGCTACGAGTTCAGCAAGGGTCTGCAATACGTAGGACTGGTGCGCGGAGCACTCTCCGGAATGGCGTCAGCCGTATACCTCAACAGCGGCAGGACATCAGCCGAGGCAGCAACGCTGCTTTACGACTGCACGCTGCAGCAATGGGGAGCACAGGCTATAGTGACATCGTTCGGAGTGCCCGACTATCCTAACGGCTACTACACTTCTACACGAGCACCGCGCAGCCACGCGCTCAACCTCGAGGTACGACTGAAGAACGGCATCATAAAGAACTTCTACTTCGACGTGAGCGACCAGATTGCAAAGCAACCGCAAGGCGGCGTAATCGTAGTGAAGGGCATCGAGATCTCTGACGAGGACGGCAAGCACGGCGGATCGGGCTTCGACGTAAACGTAGACGGATGGGGCGAGTTCGAGGACGTAGACATGCCGCTCAAGTAGCGCTACGCAACTCAAGTAGAAACTGTACACGGTTTACAACTAAACTTTTCATATAACTTTATTTACTAATTTAAACTACATCATTATGAAGAAGAATCTATTTTTAATCGGTTTGGCAGCAATAGGTATGTTGTTTGCTTCATGTAGCAACGACGAGACTGTAGAGGTAGCTAAGAATCAGAACGGAATCCAGTTCAAGAGCTTTGTAAATAACAGCACACGTGCGACAGACTTGACAACCGCTAACCTCACCGACTTCCAGGTTTGGGGTATTATGAAGAAGGACAACCAGATCGGCAAGCCGTTCGTTGGCACACAGGTTAACAAGGCTGGCGGCGCATGGTCTTATGGCACACCAGTTTACTGGGAGAAGGGCTATCAGTATAGCTTCGTAGCTGTGGCTCCGGCTGGTGCATTCGAGATGGAAACAGCTCCTGCCGACTACCAGGACTACGGCAAGGTTAAGTTCAACAACGGTAGAGGCGATACAGACCTTCTCTGGGCTACCAACAACAAGGGTCTCGTGACATGGGATGGCGATGTATGTCCGGCTGCTGTCGATCTGACATTCAACCACATGCTTTCACGCGTTCGCTTCAACTTCGTGAACGCTATGGACGACGGCTCTTTGCTCACCGTTAAGGACGTGCAGATCACAAACGCTTGCACAGAGGGTACTGTACAGCTCATTGCTGACAATGCAGGTTTGGCATGGGCAGCTTCAGGCAACGCAGCCCTTCTGTTTGACAACGCAGCAGAAACAGGTTTCGCTCAGAACGCAGTTTGCACAACAGGTCACAAGTACATGATTCCGACAACTAAGGCTTATAATGTAACATTCAAAGTAGAGCGTGCACACAACGGCGTTGTTGACACCTACGAGCACTCTGTTAACCTCACAGAGATGCAGATGGAGTCTGGCAAGAGCTACCAGTTCAAGGCTGAGTTCACAGCACAGAACATCAATCCTGAAGGCGCACTCTGCCCGATCGTATTCGAACCTACTGTTAACGAGTGGGACGCTTGGGGCGACGCAATCGACATGAACATGTAATCGTAGAAAACAACTAACACACGATGTGTCGAAAAGACACATCTGTGAACATCTAACACATCAGGTGTAGGGGGAACGCACAGTTCCCCCTTACACCCGCTCTTTTCTCTTAAAACCAATTAACCCATTTAATACGAACGAATATGAAAGGAATAAATATATTAAACATGACAGCAGGCATGGCTGCTGTGCTCCTGTCGGTGACACTCTTTTCATGCAGCAGCGATGTGCCGTACGAACATACTGATTACAGCACAACAGACAATATCTGCTTCGGTATTTCTGATTCTGGCAACGGCACACGCGCCGCAGCCGCAAACGAAGCGATAACCACCGACCGTTATGTGCTACGCTCATCAGAATCGAGCGACACCCTCTGCGTGCGTGCTGTCGTAAGCGACGGAATAGGCAAAGCCGCTGCCAAGCATGCCACACGTGCTTCCATGCAGACCACGATGTACGACCAGTTCAACGTCGTAGCGCAGTTGAAGAAGTCTGACGGTAACATTGCTCCACGATACTACATGAACGAGGTAGCCACCAAGCAGGGCGTTGTTTGGCAACCCTCTTCGTCGATATACTACTGGCCCGACAACGGATCGCTACGCTTCCTTGCATGGGCTCCTTTAGATGCAGAGCTTGACGAATCGCCGGTCAAGCCTTCAGAAGACGTAAACAAGACAACCATAAAGTACACCGTTCCGGCAGAACTCTCAAAGCAGCGCGACCTCGTGGCTGCTGCCACCGGCTACAACGCAAGTCCTGTAGGCGGAGTATGCGCTCCGGTATCGCTGCAGTTCAAGCATCTCTGCACAGCCGTTGTCGTGAAGACCGGCGCAACGATGGCGCCCGGCACGATAAAGAGCGTAACCGTTACCAACGTGCGCAACTCTGGAACGTACGACATGCTGAGATCCGCATGGACACTCAACGACGCAACGACCAGCTACACCATTTCGCCCGACATGGCTACAGGCAGCACCACAGCCGAAGGCACTAAGCTCAACGCCGATGACGCTACATTCATGCTTCTGCCGCAGACATTGGGTGCAGACAGCAAGCTCGAAGTGATGTTCCACGACAACATCTCCGGCCGCGACCGCCTGCTCACAGCTTCGCTTAACGGCGCCGAATGGCCGATGGGCAAGACCGTCACCTATCGCCTCTCTATCACTCCGGAGTATGAACTTGAGTTCACATCAGAGCCGCAGGTGCAGGATGCTCACTATGTGATCTATCCTATCAAGATAAAGGTAGACCCAGGTTTGACCGGTGGTTGGAAATTGAAGTCAACATCGCCAAAGGTGACCTTACGTAAAAATCTCACCGAGTTAGAGGAAGTTGGCTATTGGATTGAGGAAGATCGTGGTACACAAACCATTGAAGGTACTGAGAGCGGTGACATAACTGTATATGCTTTCCTTGAAGAAAATGTCACTAATGCAGAGCGAGATGTTGTACTCGAGTTGAGTCCTAAGGGATTCCCCTCAGCTACACCAGCCAAATTCACAATCAGACAGTTGTGTCCGAGTTGGAATGCGGACGGCTTGGGTTGCGAACGCATTGAGGGTAAAAAATACCAATGGGGATTCCTTTGGGGCGATAATATGAAGATGGTCTACACCGTTCCTGGTTGGATATTAAAGAAATGGTGGGTAGAGATAGTCCTAACGTGGTTTAACGACTATGGCAAATACATCACTGTAGATAGAGATTCTTGGTCGACATCATTTAGAGTTACAATTGACTTTAATAAGATTCCGTCGCCTAATGTGGCAAAGAGTCCGACAGATGGTATAAAGAACTCATCTGAGTTGTACAACTTCAATGGTATCAGTGATGTGTCAGCACTTATAAAAAGACTCGAAAATTGGGGTGGTACGACAAACCAGACGTTCCCGCTTAATCCTACAGAGTTTGCTGTACGTGCAGCTGTTATGAAGAATAAGTTCAATAAGGAAGTTCAGTCTGCAGGCACCGAGACGATAGAGCGTCCGATACTTAAGGATGAAAACTTAGTATGGTATCTGCCAGCCAAGGAGGAAATCACAGCAATTGTAGATAACGAATATCCGTTGCAGGGTAATTATTGGACTTCTACAGCTTCTGACATTTCTGAAGATGATGAGAATGCGTATAAGTATATACTTAATTCTGGTGCATCTCTCGAAAAGCGTACAACGTTGCTCAACGTACGTGCAGTGCGCAAGCGTCCATAAGCTGCGCCGGCACTCATAAAAATGGTACTTTTTATATTATTTGCATAACTCTTTTCATACTGCGATTAGAATGATCCGTGAGGCTAATTCTAACCGCAGTTTGTTTTTTTTATCCCTATCGGAGTGTAGGAGGTTGGTGTGCCAAAACTATAGAATAGCGATGAAAGGCTAACTGTAGGAGGCCGGGAGACCTCCGCTACTGTTGAGCTGTATGGAAATTAATAGGCTTGTTTTTTTGTGCAGTCTTAGATTTGTATTAACTTTGCACGCTCAAAACACCCCTATCATCATTAACAATTTATATTTTTTATGTTCAAAAACAATTTCAACGCACGCCCAGGAGCCTTGCATTTCAAGCACTTCACGCACCGCAGCTATGCTCTTTTCAGCTGCTTGGGTCGCGAGGTGCTCATCTGCACGCTCAGTGTGGCTACGCTCACCAACGCCAAGGCAGAGGGCATCAGCACCAAGCCGGTAGCGTCGGCTCTGGCTCTCGACTCGCTGAGCCGCGAGGAGGTGAAGCTCGACGAGGTGCTCGTAACGGGTTCGCGTGCTCCGCTCACTGCATTGCAGTCGGCAAAGATTGTGGCTGTCATTTCGCGCGACGACATTCAGCGTGCGGAGGCAGCGAGTGTCAACGACATTTTAAAGTTAGTCCCGGGCGTGGATGTCCGTCAGCGCGGGGGCTTTGGTGTACAGACGGACATCTCCATCAACGGCGGCACGTTCGACCAGATTACCATTCTATTGAATGGCATGAATATTTCGAGTGCACAGACGGGTCACAACGCTGCCGATTTCCCAGTTTCGCTTTCCGACATTGAGCGCATCGAGGTTCTCGAGGGTGCTTCGGCACGTGTGTTCGGTTCGTCGGCGTTCAGCGGCGCCATCAACATCGTTACGCGCCAGGACGCCGAGAGCAATGTGTCGGTGGCTGCCGAGGGCGGTTCGTTCGGCACGTTCGGCGGCGACGCGAGCGTGAACCTTGCTACGGGTGCGGTGCGCCAGAAGCTGAGCGGAGGCTACACGCAGAGCGACGGAGGCACGGAGAACAGCGACTTCCGCCGCCGTCGTGCCTACTACATGGGCCGTTGGGAGTCGCGCTACGTAGACCTGCAGTGGCAGGGCGGATTCTCGTCGCAGGACTTCGGTGCGTCTACGTTCTACAGTGCGAAGTACAACAATCAGTTTGAGGCTACACGACGTTTTCTGGCGTCGGCACAGGCGGAGATTAAGCCGTGGGCTGACGACCGTTTCGTGCTCACGCCGATGGTCTACTGGCATAAGGATGTAGACCACTACCAGCTCATAAAGGGCAAGGAGGGCGCTGCTGCCGGCGAGAACTATCACCGTCTCGACACCTACGGCGGTTCGCTCAACGCTCATGCTACGTGGCTGCTCGGCAAGACGGCGGCTGGCGTCGACGTGCGCCGCGAGCATATCCTGAGTACGGCGTACGGCGATGTGCAGCCGGAGGACAAATGGGTGTCTATCAGCGGCACCGACCGCAAGTACAACCGCCTCGGCGAGCGCACCAATACGAGTCTCTTCCTCGAGCATAACGTCATCGTGGGCGGCTTCACGCTGTCGGCTGGCTTGCTTGCCAACCGCAACACGGCGCTCGACGGCAAGTTCCGCCTCTACCCGGGTGTGGACGTGAGCTACCGCCCGAACGACGAGTGGAAGGTGTATGCTTCGTGGAACCGCGCGCTGCGCGTGCCTACGTACACCGACCTGTATACGAACAATGCGGTGCAGCAGGGCGACATTGCGCTGCGTCCGGAGAAGAACGAGGCGTTCAAGGTGGGTACACGCTACCGCACGCACGGCTTCGAGGCGGTGCTGAGCGGGTTCTACTCGAAGGGTACGGACATCATCGACTGGGTGTATCCTACGGCTGAGAGCAAGAAGTATCAGGCGATGAACATCGGCAAGCTCGACAATATGGGCTACTCCGTAGATGCTGCGCTGCATCTGCAGGAGCTGCTGCCTGAGTTCTTCATCACGCGCATAAAGGCAGGCTATGCGTTCATCCATCAGAAACATTCTACCGACGGCGACGTCTACGGTTCGCTCTACGCGCTGGAGTATCTGCGCCACAAGGCTACGCTGCAGGTTGACCATCGCATCTGGCGACAGCTCACGGCGTCGTGGGCGCTGCGCTGGCAGGAGCGCATGAACGGTTATCATCCGTATACGAAGGTGGATGTGCGTCTGCAGTGGACTGCGCCTACATACAATATATATGTAAAGGCTGACAACATCACCAACCACCATTACTATGACCTGGGCAACGTCAGACAGCCTGGCATCTGGGTTATGGCTGGTGCGAGTGTGAAACTGAAGTTCTAAAATGCTGACCGAATTCTAAAATGCTGACCGGGGCGTGGTAATGGCTTTACCGCATACATGTAATGCCATTACCGCGCCCCGGTTATATCGTTACCGCGCCGCTGTAATGTTGTGCCCAGCTTGCGGTAACACTCGCTTGTCTGAAGTTTGTAGTTGAAAAACTCCCACAGAATCCACTCTAAGTTTGTAGTTGAAAAAACTCCCACAGATTTCACTCTAAGTTTGTAGTTGAAAAAACTCCCACAGATTTCACAGATTCTCACAGATGTTAGGGCGCGTATATCTCCCACAGAATCCACAGATTTCACAGAATTTTTCTCAGCAAGAAAGTTCTGTGTAAATCTGTGAAATCTGTGAAATCTGTGGGAGAACATATCAGCAGAAAAAGATTTATTTTCTCATGCTCTGGTCCTTGCGATACTGCTCTAAGTTTGCAGTTGAAAAACTCCCACAGATTTCACTCTAAGTTTGCAGTTGAAAAAACTCCCACAGATTTCACAGATTCTCACAGATGTTAGGGTGCGTATACTTCCCACAGAGTCCACAGATTTCACAGAATTTTTCTCAGCAAGAAAGTTCTGTGTAAATCTGTGAAATCTGTGGGAGAATATCTCAGCAAGAAAGTTCTGTGTGTTCTGTGAAATCTGTGGGAGTTTTCTCAGCAAAAAGTTCTGTGTGTTCTGTGAAATCTGTGGGAGTTTTCTCAGCAAAAGTTCTGTGTGTTCTGTGAAATCTGTGGGAGTTTTCTCTGCAAAAATTTCTGTGTAAATCTGTGAAATCTGTGGGAGAATATCCCAGCAAGAATGTGTTTTGAATTCTGTGGGAGAATGTAGATTTTGTTGTGTTGGTGCACTTCTTGCTCTGGCAAGCGGCAAAGCCGAGCGGAGACAAGTGCACCCCCTTGAAAGCACCATAACTTCTGTGTGTGAAATCTGTGGGAGAACATATCAGCAGAAAGAGAATTCTGTGGGAGAATATCTCAGCAGAAAGAGATTTATTTCCTCATGCTCTGGTCCTTGCGATACTGCGTTGGCGACATGCCGAGGTGGCTCTTCGTGAACTTGCCGAAGAACGAGAGGTTGGGGAAGCCGAGCAGCTCCGATATCTCCTTGATAGAGAGGTTGGAGCGGCGCAAATATTTCTCAATCGCCTTCACCGTGTAACTGTGAATCCACTCCAGCGCCGTGCGACCCGTCACCTGCTTCGTGATGCTCGAGAGGTATTTCGGCGTGATGCACAGCTCCTGCGCGTACTTCTTCACAGGCTGCATCTTGCCGTTGTTAGCCGCCAGCAGCTCAATGAAGCGCTGGAAGAGCAGGTTGGCCTGCTTCAGGTTGCCGCCGTCGAAGGTGTATTCTACGTATGGCGTGATGATGGCGAAGAGTTCGTAGATAGTGCTTTGCAGCAGACAATGCATTATCTCGCGGTGGTAGAAGCCGTTCGGGTTCTTTATCTTGTGCGCTATGATGGCGTAGTATTTCATGAATATGTCCTGTTGCTCCTCGTTGAGGTGTACTACGGGATTCTTGGATATGTAGCCCATCAGCGCAAGGAAGTCGCTGTTCATCTGCACGCTTGTCTGTGCCGTCTTGTACGATATGCCCACAATCTTAGATTCGTAGTCGGGCGACACCAGCACGTTTTCCCACGTGGTGCTTGGCAGGCATATAACCACGTCGCCCGCCTTCGATGTATAGGTCTCTCCGTTCGATTCGTACTGCATGCGTCCCTTCGTGCAGTAGGCCATCATAATCATCTCGAAGCGGTATGTGCCGTCCGTCTGCAGCACCTTGTCGATGCCGTCGAGCACAACCACATCGCCGTCAATATAGTCGGCGTTGCCGTAGTTGGCTATCAGCCCCATGTCAATCTTGAGTTCTGTCGTTTCGTTAGTCATTATGTCTAATTGTTTTAGTTTCTTACGCAAAGCTATTCGCCACAAAGATAGTCATAATTTCCTTATGTTGATTATCCTGTTTCTCCGATTTTATATTCTTTAAGTCAGATTTTGTTCTTTTATTATGCTGAGCACCGTTTCCGAGCATCGCAATGTCGCAGAAAAAGGGGAAAAACTATCCTTAGATGACAGAAAAGTTGTAACTTTGCACGAAGATTAGGCAATTAGTAAGCAAATACAAACAAATAAAAACAAATATAAGAGAAAATGAATGTAGCTATTGTTGGTGCGAGTGGCGCTGTAGGACAGGAGTTCCTGCGCATCCTCGCCGAGAGAGATTTCCCCATTGACAATCTGGTGTTGTTTGGCTCTGAGCGTTCAGCCGGAAAGAAATACACCTTCAAAGGTAAGGAGTATGAGGTGAAGCTCTTGCAGCACAACGACGATTTCAAGGACATCGACGTGGCGTTCACGTCGGCTGGCGGCGGCACCTCAAAGGAGTTCGCCGAGACCATCACCAAGCACGGCGCCGTGATGATCGACAACTCGTCGGCTTTCCGCATGTGCGACGACGTGCCATTGGTTGTGCCCGAGTGCAACGCCGAGGACGCCCTGAACCGTCCGCGCGGCATCATCGCCAACCCTAACTGCACCACTATCATGATGGTTGTAGTGCTGAAGCCGCTCGAGCAGCTCAGCCACATCAAGCGCATACACATCGCCAGCTACCAGAGCGCTTCGGGCGCAGGCGCTGCTGCCATGGCAGAGCTCCAGGAGCAGTATCGCGAGCTGGTGAACAACGAGCCGGTGAAGGTGGAGAGGTTCCCGCATCAGCTGGCTTACAACGTCATCCCGCAGATAGACGTCTTCACCGACAACGGATACACCAAGGAGGAGATGAAGATGTTCAACGAGACTCGCAAGATTATGCACAGCGACGTGCGCTGCTCGGCAATGTGCGTGCGCGTCAGCTCGCTCCGCTCTCACTCTGAGTCGGTATGGATTGAGACCGAGCGCCCCATCAGCGTTGAGGAGGCTCAGAAGGCTATCGCTGCCGCTCCGGGCTGCACGCTGAAGGACGACCCGCAGAACCTCGTCTATCCGATGCCGCTTGAGACAGCTGGCAAGGACGACGTCTTCGTAGGTCGCGTGCGCAAGGATCTGGCTGACGACTGCGGTCTTACTTTCTGGCTCTCGGGCGACCAGATTCGCAAGGGTGCTGCGCTCAACGCCGTGCAGATTGCAGAATACCTGTATAAGGTTGGCAATCTGAAGTAGACACTAATAGGATAAAAAACGAACACGAATAGCACAAATTTCACGAATCGAAGGTTTATACATTCGTGAAATTGGTGCTATTCGTGTTCGTTTTTCTTTATTAAGCAATTTAATGTGTTGAGAATATTTACGTTTTTGTACTCTACAACACTTGGTGCTGCGGAGGCCGGAGACCTCCGCTACGGATAAACACAATTTCGTAGTTTCTACTACTGTTTGCCTTTATCGCGCTTCTTTCAGCAGTTTGCGCGCAAACTCAATTATTGTATCCTTGCCGCGCAGCCAATCCTCCGTCTTCAGCGCCACGTTGTAGTCGGGATCGATGCCGAACTCGGTCGGCTGCTTCTGCTTGTCGTACATCGGGCACGCCGAGAAACGTACGCTCCAGCCCACGGGCAACTCGGTAGAGAAGGGCATTCCGGCACCGCCGCCCGTGCGGTCGCCCACGACGGTGACGTTGGGGCAGCAGCGCATGTACTTCACGAACTCGTTAGCCGCACTATACACCGCGCGGTTCGTGAGCACCACCACCGGCTTCTGCCATCTTATGCCGTTCGACGGCTTCAGATACTGCGCCTCCATCTTCGAGAAAGCGTCGTGCGCCTTGCCAGTCTTGTGCTGCATGTAGCCCACAAGCAGCCGCTCGTTGCAGAAACGCGCCGCCAGCTGTTCAGCCGCCGTGAGCAGTCCGCCGCCGTTGTCGCGCAGGTCGATGATGAGTCCGTTGCACGGCGCCAGATAGAGCATCACGTTGTCGAGATTGCCCTCGCCGAATGAGTATGCGAACGTCGTGCAGCGCACATATCCCGTGTTGTCGTCGAGCACGCGGTAGCGCAGCCCGGCTGCGATGCGATAGTCGGTGCCGAGATACTTCGAGAGCAACGTGTCGCTCACGTTCGACGGATAGTCCTCGTGCCACGACCAGTTGCGCGCCACGTCCCACGCCGAGTACATGTTCACGTGTCCGTCGCGCAGTTCGCCCAGCATGTTGCCCAGCACCTCGAACAGCTGCGTCTCAGTCATGTCGTTCGTGACCTGTCGGCTGTAGCGAGCGTGCACCTCATTCCAGTCGAGTCCGTACTGCTCGCGCTTGTAGTCGAAGAAGCAGTAGTGCTCGTCGATGGCACGCCAGAGAGCCTCGAAGTTGCCGCGCGCATCGTCGGCATACTCAGTCTCGTCGACGCACGCCGTTGTGAGGAACAGCAGCGCTGCAAACATTATCTGTATTATTCTTTTCATGTTTCTTTGTTTTTTAAGGGGGTGCAGCTATAGCTTCACGGTGCGGAACCGTCTCACGATGCCGATGACCAGCGCATGCGTATACGTGTGCTGCTTGAGGTTGTTCACGTTCGCCTGACGCCAGTCGCCGAGGTATCCGATGCGCCATGTAGTGTGCAGCGCGCGGAAGTCGAGCGTGAGCATCTGGCGCAGCGAGGGCGTAGACGCCACGGTTGTAAGCACGCAGTTGTGGTCGTAGTTGCCGCGTGAGAATATCTCGTAGTAAGATTGTCCGTAGTTGGGCGAGAACATCAGTCCGCAGAGCGGCGCCGACGCCTCGTAGTGCAGCGTGAACGGACGCTTCTGGCGCTTGAAAAGTCGGAAGTCGAAGTCGGCAGCAATGGTAGGTTTCAGCTGCAGGGCGAAGCGCGCCTGTGCAGGATTGTTGCTTCCGCGTGTGTTGTAAAGAAAACCTGCGCTCAGCTCGGCTGTGCCGCCGGCAAGAAGGCGCAAGCCGCAACTGCCCACGGGCATTTGCCACTTGCGCAGCAGTGAGTAGCCGAACGTATATCCGCCCGCAATCTCACCGCCGTTGCCCGAGCGGTTGTCGGCAAAGGCGATGTTGCCCTCGTGCAGCAACTGGTGCACGAAGCGGGCAGAGTCGTTCTCGCGGCGCGTGTGCGAGATGAAGCGCACATCCGTGCCGCGATATTTCTCGGGCGAGAGATAAGTGTCGAGAATATTGGTGTAGCCAATGCCCAGCATAAGAGCGTTCTCTCTTATGGGGTGCTGTTTCTGAGGCTGCTGTTGTAGGGGGTGCTGTTGTAGGGGGTGCTGTTGTAGGGGGTGCAGTTGTAGGGGGTGCAGTTGTAGGGGGTGCAGTTGTCTCAACTGCACCGACCTATCTGTATCTGGGTAATCTGGTGCAGTTGAGACAACTGCACCCCCTGCAACTGCACCCCCTGAGATACACCATAGTATGGCGACTAATAGACTAAAGATCCTCATTCTCGGTGAAAAGATTTAGTTGACCAGTCATTTCGTCTATCACCTGCTGCTGGCTTTTGCCCGCATCGGGGTCGAGGTTCGTGTCTTCCGCATCGTCGCCCTCGCCGTCGTCGCCCTCCTCCTTTTCGGGTTCGGGGAAGCGTGTAGGCTCCAGTTCCTTCACGTCGAGCACATCGAACGTAGTGACGCGCTTGCCCTTCGCCTTGAAGCCCTTCACGGCGATGAACTCCTCGGCGTCTATCTCCAGCGGCGGGCGCTGCATCTCCGTTCCGTCGGGCGCTGTTGTGGGCGCAAGGCTCACCTCGAAGCGCGGGAACGGCGTGTCGGTGAGCATCACCAGCTTGCTCTTCGGGTTCTCGCCGATGTAGTTCTGCCAGCGCTTTGTAGCCTCCATGCGGAAGCGCTTCAGGTAGAGACAGTCGCCGTTGTCGGCGTCGAACAGCACAGCCGTCCACACCTTGTCCGGGTCCCACTTCTCTATGATCTTTATGTTGTCCTCGTAGTGGTTGTTGGCGTCGAACGTAGAGATGTAGAAGTTGCCGTCGTCGAGCACCACGAGTATCGAGTCCTCGTCGAAGAACTCGCCAAGCAAGCGTCCGTGCTCGTCGTAGTTCAAGCGGTTCACGTCGGGGTCGTACCACACCTTTCTTCCGCCCAGCGTAGAGTGGCCGTGGCTCTTCAGACCGATGCGGTGAATAGGGTTGCGCGTCACGAGGTTGCCCTTCGATGTGCGTCCCTTGATGCCCACCTCCGAGAAGTCCTTTTCGATGAAGATGTTTCTCAGGCGCGGGTTAGCCTCCAGTGTCACCTTTATCACCTCCGCCTCGCCGTTGGGGTTGGCTGTGAAGTAGAGGATGCGCGAGCCTGGTGTGCCCTGCGTGCAGTCGTATTCGCGACCCGCCGTCATCGTAGGCACGAAGAATCGCTTTATGTAAGAAGCGCCGCCCTTTCCGTCGCGGTAAACCACGTTGTATATGGTGCGCTTGTCGTTTTTCTTGAACACCTGCACGTGCAGAATGTTCTTTCCGACGAATATCTTGTCGGCGGCATGCACCATCTTGTACTTGCCGTCCTTGAAGAACACGATGATGTCGTCGATGTCTGAGCAGTTGCACACGAACTCGTCCTTCTTCAGACCCGTGCCGATGAATCCCTCAGCGCGGTTGATGTAGAGCTTCTGGTTAGCCTCTACAACCTTCGACGCCTCGATAGTGTCGAAGTTGCGAATCTCGGTGCGGCGTGGGTGGTCCTTGCCGTACTTCTCGCGCAGGAACTCGAACCAATGGATAGTCACCTCGGTCATGTGCGCCAGGTCGTACTCTATTTCCGCCAGCTCTGCCTTTATGCGTGCTATCAGTTCGTCGGCCTTGTCCTTGTTGTATTTCAGGATGCGCTGCATCTTTATCTCGAGCAGTCGCAGAATGTCGTCGCGCGTAATGTCGCGGTGGAACGAATACTCGAAGTTCTGCACGCGGAACACCTGCGTCTTGAACGGTTCGAGCTTAGAGTCGATGAAGTCGACCACCTCGTCCTGCGACTTAGCCTGCTCGAACTTCTTCTCCTTGTAGATGCGCTCCTCGATGAAGATGCGCTCCAACGACGAGAAGAAGAGCTGCTCCTCAAGCTCAGCCTTGCGTATCTGTAGCTCGCGGCGCAAGAGGCCCATAGTAGAGTCGGTAGAGTGGCGCAGCACGTCGCTCACGGTGAGGAAGCACGGCTTGTTGTTTTCGATGACACAGCAGTTGGGCGAGATGTTTATCTCGCAGTCGGAGAAGGCGTAGAGCGCGTCGATAGTCTTGTCGGACGACACGCCCGGCGCCAAGTGAACCTGAATCTCCACCTCGGCAGCCGTGTTGTCGTCCACCTTCTTAGCCTTTATCTTGCCCTTTTCGATGGCACGCAGGATGGAGTCGATGAGCGTAGACGTAGTCTTCGAGAACGGAATCTCGCGAATGACGATAGTCTTCGGGTCGAGCTTCTCTATCTTTGCGCGCACCTTCACCGAGCCTCCGCGCTGTCCGTCGTTGTACTTTGCAACGTCTATCGAACCGCCAGTAGGGAAGTCGGGGTAGAGGTGGAACTCCTCGCCGCGCAGATATGCAATGGCAGCGTCGCAGATCTCCACGAGGTTGTGCGGCAGAATCTTCGAGCTGAGACCCACGGCGATGCCCTCAGCGCCCTGCGCCAGCAGCAACGGGAACTTCGCCGGCAGCGTGATTGGCTCCTTGTTGCGTCCGTCGTAAGAGAGCTGCCAGTCGGTAGTCTTAGGGTTGAACACCACGTCGAGCGCGAACTTGGAGAGTCGTGCCTCGATGTAACGCGGCGCCGCAGCACGGTCGCCCGTGAGGATGTTACCCCAGTTGCCCTGACAGTCGACGAGCAAGTCTTTCTGTCCCATCTGCACGAGAGCGTCGCCGATGGAAGCGTCGCCGTGCGGGTGGAACTGCATAGTGTGTCCGACGATGTTCGCCACCTTGTTGAAGCGTCCGTCGTCCATGCGCTTCATCGAGTGGAGTATGCGTCGCTGCACAGGCTTCAAGCCGTCCTCGATATGAGGCACAGCGCGTTCCAGGATTACGTAGGATGCGTAGTCGAGGAACCAGTTCTGATACATTCCGCTAAGGTGGTGTACGGCAGATGCGTCGAAGCGGTTAACAGGCTTGTAGTCGGTGTGTTCGCTCGGCATCGTGTCTTTTATCTCGTCGTCCATATATGATGTGGGTATATATAATTAATGTGTATTTTAATGCTTACAGGCAAAAGTACAAAATTTTTTCTAAAATCAAGCCGTGTTATTCAGAATAATAGTTGTAACTTTGTAAAGTAGCATTAAACATAAACATTCAAATGGGAGAATATATAGTATCGGCGCGTAAATACCGCCCGATGACGTTCGACTCGGTGGTGGGGCAGGCTGCTCTCACCGCTACGCTGAAGAACGCCGTGAAGAGTGGCAAGCTGGCGCACGCCTACCTGTTCTGCGGTCCGCGCGGAGTGGGCAAGACGACGTGTGCGCGCATCTTCGCCAAGGCAATCAACTGCATGAACCCCACAGCCGACGGCGAGGCATGCGGCGAGTGCGAGAGCTGCAAGGCGTTTGCGGAGGGTCGCTCGTACAACATCTTCGAGCTCGACGCAGCCAGCAACAACTCCGTAGAGCACATCAAGTCGCTCATGGAGCAGACACGCATACCGCCGCAGGTGGGCAAGTACAAGGTGTTCATCATCGACGAGGTGCACATGCTCTCGCAGGCTGCCTTCAACGCTTTTCTGAAGACGCTCGAGGAGCCGCCGGCTCACGTGGTGTTCATACTCGCCACCACCGAGAAGCACAAGATTCTGCCTACCATTCTCTCGCGTTGTCAGATATACGACTTCGAGCGAATGACCGTAGAGAACACCATCAACCACCTGAAGCATGTGGCTGAGAAGGAAGGTATCACGTACGAGGAGGAGGCTCTGGCGCTCATAGCCGAGAAAGCCGACGGCGGAATGCGCGACGCGCTCTCCATCTTCGACCAGACGGCGAGCTTCTGTCAGGGCAACATCACGTACGAAAAGGTGATAGAAGACCTCAACGAGCTGGACGCCGACAACTACTTCAAGTTCGTCGACTATGCGTTGGCGAACAAGGTGAGCGAGTGCATGGTGCTCTTGAACTCGATTATAGAAAAGGGCTTCGACGGCGGCAACCTCATCAACGGACTCGCCTCGCACGTGCGCAACGTGCTCATGGCTAAGGACGAGCAGACGCTGAAGCTGCTCGAGGTGAGCGAGCAGCAGCGCGCCAAGTACAGCGCGCAGGCTAAGGCGTGCCCTACGCAGTTCCTCTACAAGGCTCTGAAACTGATGAACCAGTGCGACCTGAGCTACCGACAAAGCAGCAACAAGCGCCTGCTCGTGGAGCTGACGCTTATCCAGGTGGCGCAGATCACGCAGCCGGAGGATGCCGACAGCGCGGGGCGTAGCCCCAAACAGCTGAAAACCCTGTTCAAACTTCTTGATTTCACCCGGACGAAAGCGGCTCAGCAGGTGGCTGCTCCGGGCAATGCGGCATCTGCGGCTTCGGCTCAGTCGGGTGTCGCCCAAACCGTTGCTGCCCAGCAGCAGGCTCCGGCAGCATCTGCGGCAGGTGGATCAACCAATGCAGCTGCACCTTCTGCAACTTCTTCTGCAGCGTCTACGGCTTCTTCTGCAGCGAAACCCGCAGCGGGCGGTCCGCGCCTTAAGCTGTCGTCGCTCGGCATGACCTTCCAAAGCCTACAGCGCAAGGAGGCTGTGGCTGCGAAGAAGGAGGCTGAGGTGACGAACAAGGACGAGAACGAGCAGTTCACGCAGGAACTCCTCGAGCTGCAATGGCTCTCGATGTGCAATCGTATGCCGCAGAAGATGGTGGGCCTCGCCTCCAGAATGAAGAACATGCAGCCGCGCATAGCCAACTTCCCCGACATCGAAGTGCTGGTAGACAACCAGATGCTGCTCGACCAGGTGAACGAGATAAAGGGCTGCATCCGCGTTACGCTCGCCAAGGCTCTGCACAACGGCGGCATCACTCTCTCGCTACGCCTCGCCGAGGCTGAGGAGATAAGTCGCCGAAAGACAAAGAAAGAGGTGTACGACGAACTGATGCAGCAGAAGGAAGTGAAGGCGTTCGTGGAGTCGTTAGGGCTGGAACTTGTTTAAGAGTAAAAAAGTAAAAGAGTAAAAAAGTAAAAAGGGGCTTTTAAAAGTAAGAAAGATAAAAAGTTAGGGCTGGATTCCAAACAAGGATTCCAGCCCTAACTTTTATTCGTTCTTATGAACCCGACGTTCATTCTTGTCAAATATAGAGGGTGTGTGAAAAACTACAAAATAGAGGCGAAGGGCTAAGCGTAGGAGGAGGGTGTGCATTCTATGTTTTATATGTCTTCGTAGTAAAACCTCACGAAAAGTCATCGTCACCCGAACGGAATCTGATCGGGCGGCGTACGGAATCTGATCGGGCGGCGGACGGAATCTGATCGGACGGCGGACGGAATCCGATTGGGTGGCGTATGCGAACAGTGAGAAAAGCTTGGGTCGTGTAAACAGAACCGTGACACAGTTCAGTTTACACTACCCAGTTCAGTCTACACTCTCTTCTCCACAATGCTTTCGATGTACTTGCACACCATGTTGATGCCTTTCAGATTGTCGCCACCCTCGGGTATGATAATATGAGCGAAGCGCTTTGTTGGCTCGATGAACTGCTCGTGCATCGGCTTGAGCACCTTCAGATAGCGGTCGACAACCATGGAGACGGTGCGTCCGCGGTCGATGGTGTCGCGCTGAATGTTGCGTATGAGGCGCTCGTCGGGGTCGCAGTCTACGAAGATGCGCAGGTCCATCATGTCGCGCAGGCGCTTGTTGAGCAGCGTCATGATGCCCTCCACTATTATCACCGGCTTCGGCTCTACGTGTATGGTCTCCTTCTCGCGGTTGCACTTCAGGTACGAGTACGTAGGCTGCTCGATTGCGCGGCCCTCGCGCAGATCGTTAATCTGCTTTATGAGCAGTTTCCAGTCGAAGGCGTCGGGATGGTCGAAGTTGATGGCACGGCGCTCCTCTTCGGTCATGTGCGACGTGTCGTTATAGTACGAGTCGAGCGGCACTACAGCCACGTGGTGCGGCGGCAATGCCTCTACAATCTTTTTCACTACCGTTGTCTTGCCGGAACCAGTGCCGCCGGCAATACCGATTATCGTAATCTTGTCGTTTGTCATAATCTTATGCTTATTGATATATTGCGCTGAACATTCTGCTGTAGAACTCGGCTTTGCGCTCGGGTTTCATGGGGTAGGCGCGCGAGCTGCTGGGCATGCGCCAGAGGCGTAGCGTGCGGTCGGCGAAGGCGAACTGCACGTTCTCGCCCACCTTCGGCTGCGTCTTTATGTCGAAGCAGGAGCAGAGCACGTCGGTGGCTTTCTGCCCCGTGGTGACGATGTCGGTGAGCGCGGGCAGCGAGTCGACCATCGCCTTAAGGTCTGTCGGCTCCACTACCTCCAGGTCTTTGTCAGACGCCGTGTTCTTCAGACGGCGCACCTCCGTCGCCGTGTCGTACATGCCTATGCGATGCTCGTTGAGGAACGGGACGATGAGGTCGAGTCGGAACGTCTTGTGCTCGGTGTCGACGAAGTGGAGCTTGTCGCTGTAGAAGCACAGTCCGAAGATGCGCCACATGTCGTTGGTGAAGTTGGGGTAGTAGAAGCGCATCGACCAGCGCTGCTCGCCCGGCGGAAAACTGCCCAGCATGAGCAGTCGGCAGCCGTCGGGGAGGAATGGGGTGAACGGATGGCGCTCGGTATTCATTACTTCTGCTCCTTCACCAGGTACACTACTACCGGCAAGTGGTCTGAGTAGCCGTCGAGCCATACGCCGCCTGCTGTAGTACGCTTCGGCGCGCCCTTGTATCTGCCCTCGCTCTGTATGAGATACGGGCGAATGTGAATCTGATGCTGGAAATACTTCAGCGTAGAGAAGTCCTTAGAGCCGTTGGCGTTGAGCAGATTCGGCGTCATCACTATCTGGTCGAAGAGGTTCCATGTGCCGTTGTAGAAGAGCGTGCCCTTGCCCTGTTTTGTGAGCAGGTTGTACCACGGGTTGTACATGTCGTCCTTGCCCGTCTTCTCGATGGTAGGCTTGCAAGAGAGCGCCTCGGTCATCGACTTGTTGGTAGGGTCGTCGTTCATATCGCCCATCACGAACACCTTGCACTTCTTGTCGGCACGCAGCAGCGAGTCCTTCACGGCACGCACCTGTCTGCCTGCCACCTCGCGATAGTAGGACGTGGTGAAGCGGCTGGGCCAGTGGCACACGATTACGGCTACCGGCTCGCCGGCGAGAGTGCCGCTCACGGTGAGGAATCCGCGTGTGATGAAGTTGGAGTCCTTAGGCTCTTCGGGCACGTAGGGCACGAGGCGCACGTTCTTCACGGTGAAGAAGCGCGGGTTGTAGAGCATGGCGCAGTCGATGCCGCGGCGGTCGGGTCCCTCTACGTGTACATATTTATATCCGCGCTGCTTCAGCGGAGCCTGCGCTGTGAGGTCGTCGAGCACCTTCGAGTTCTCCACCTCCGACATGCCTACTATGGCGCAGCCGATGCCCGGCAGCTTGTCGGTGCCAAGGTCGGCGATAGCCTGCGCCATGTTGCGCAACTTGTGGGTGTACTTCAGTCCGTTCCACTTGTACGAGCCGTTGGGCAGGAAGTCGTAGTCGCGCTTGCCCTCGTCGTGGCAAGTGTCGAAGAGATTCTCCTGGTTGTAGAAACCTACGGCGTAGAGGTTAAACTTTTTCTGTGCCGATGCTCCGAGAGTGATGCAGAGGAGCAAGGCGAGGATAAAAAGATTCTTTTTCATTTTAGTTATTTGCTTTTTTATTCTTGTTCCGTTTAATACATGAGTATATAGTGCAAAGTTACAGTAAATCCTTATTATTGCACCCTGTTTCATGCTTTTTTTGCATTAAAATACAAAACGTTACGCCCTTTTTGTGTGTTGCAGCATTGAAACACTATATTAATATAAATAAAGTTGGGAAACATTTCTTTAATTGAATAAAAATGTGTTACTTTGCAATCTATTTCTTTTGCTGCATGCGGCAGGCTTGCGAGCTTTCCGTGGATAGGATGAGACCTTTGCACGGCTGGCTGAAGTAGGGAAAATGTAGCAGCAGCGATATAACGAAATTTCATTAAATAATTATAAACACTTACATGCAAAAGAAGCTTAAATTAGCAGTGCTGGCAATGTGCTGCGCTCCGTCTGCATTCGCACAGACAGCAGCCGACTCGATCGGCTTCCACAGCGAAGCGGCGAGCGAGGCTGCCTTCACTTTCACAGAGGCACAGCTCGGTGAGGACGACGACATGACACAGAACGTGACCATCGTCAACTCTAACACCGACATCTATGCCAGCCAGGTGGGCTATCTGTTCTCACCGGCACGTTTCCGCTATCGTGCATTCGATCAGAAGTACAACGAAGTTTATCTCAACGGATTGCTGCTGAACGATATGGAGAGCGGACAGTTCCGTTACTCTCAGGTGGGCGGTCTGAACAACATGACACGCAACCAGGAGTTCGCCCTTCCGTTCGAAAGCAACAACTTCGCAATGTCGGGCATGGGCGGTTCGAACAACTACAACTTCCGCCCGTCGGCAATGCCCGTCGGCCACCGCTTGACAGTAAGCGGCGCCAACCGCAACTATACCCTGCGCGGCATGTACTCGTACAGCAGCGGACTCTCTGAGAAGGGATGGGCGTTCACCGGCAACGTGAGCTACCGCTGGGCACGCAACGGATACGTAGAGGGTACATTCTACAACTCGCTCTCTTACTTCCTCGCCGTGCAGAAGGTGATGGGCAACCACAGCCTCTCGCTCTCTACATGGGGCAACCCGACAGAGCGCTCTACACAGGGTGCTGCAACGGACGAGGTCTACTGGCTCGCCAACAACCGCTACTACAACCCCTACTGGGGCTATCAGAACGGCAAGAAGCGCAACTCGCGCGTCGTGAACGACTTCGCTCCGAGCGCCATCCTCACATGGGACTGGAACTTCAACGAGAACTCGAAACTCACTACGTCGTTCTTCGGCAAATACTCTATGTACAAGAGCACAAAGCTCAACTACAACAACGCCGACAACCCGCATCCTAACTACTGGAAGAACCTGCCGTCGAGCTACTACGACGTATGGTACGGCAACAACGATTCGTATCGCACAGAGCAGGCTTACGAAGACTGGAAGACATCGTACGACTACTGGCGCGCATCGAAGGCTAACCGACAGATCAACTGGGACCGCCTCTACTATGCTAACAAGAACACAGCAGCTCAGGGCGGCGACGCTATGTACTATATTCAGGCTAAGCACAACGACAACCTCATGTTCTCGCTCGCTTCTACCTTCAACCACCAGATTGACAAGGACAAGAAGTTCAACGTAGGCGTGATTGCTGCCACAAACAAGGCTATGCACTACCAGACAATGGAAGACCTGCTCGGCGCTTCTCAGTTCCATAATATCAACACTTATATTATCTCTGACAAGTACACCGCAGCTTCGCCCGAGGCACAGTACGACCTCAACCAACCTAACGCTGTAGTGAAGGAAGGCGACCGCTTCGGCTACGACTACAACCTCTTCATCAACAAGGGAAAGCTCTGGACATCGTACACCGAGAACTTCGGACCGCTCAACTATACCGTGGCTGCCCGACTCGGCTACACATCTATGCAGCGCGAAGGCAAGATGCGCAACGGTCTGGCTGCTAACAACTCGTTCGGCAAGAGCAAGACAGCGGAGTTCGTTGACGGCGGATTCAAGTTCGGCTCTAACCTCACGCTCGGACGCGGCAACGTGCTCACACTCGGTGTAGGCTACGAGCACCGCGCTCCTGAAGCACGTGCGGCATTCATGTCGCCGGAGGTGAACAACGACTTCGTCCAGGGACTCAAGAACGAACGCATCTTCAGCACAGAGCTCGGCTATATGTACGAGAACTCTTGGCTCCACCTCAACCTCAAGGGCTACTACAGCCGCATGACCAACGTTTCCGACTGGCAGAACTTCTATAACGACGACACCAACTCGTTCATCTACGTGTCGATGACCGATATGAACAAGTCGTACTACGGTGCGGAGCTCGGCGCCAAGTTTAAGCTCACCAGCTTCCTCGACGTGAAGCTCATCGGTACAATCAGCGAGGCGAAGATTACGAACAACTCTAAGCTCTGCTACATGGAGTCGACAAGCGCTACGCTGCACGGCACAGGTCAGGAAGGCGAGAACTACGACTACATACACAACAAGGGCATGCGCGACAGCGGCACACCGCTCACAGCGCTCAGCCTCGGCGTAAGCTACCACCAGAAGGGTTGGTTCATCGACCTCAACTGCAACTACTACGACCGCATCTATCTGTCGTACTCGCCCAACTACCGTTTCGACGAGAACATCAAGCGTCGTAACGACGTGATGAAGGCGCTCGACCGTCCTATCATCAACGACGTGACTGGCGAAATCATCCCCGGCGCACTCGACCAGGCTAAGGGACACGGCGGATTCATGCTCGACGGCTCAATCGGTCGCAGCATCTATCTCAAGCACGGCTCGTTGTCAATCAACCTCATGGTGCAGAACATCCTCAACAACCGCAACATCGTTACTGGCGGTTACGAGCAGAGCCGAAGCGGATACACACAGAGCGCTAACCTGCGCGGATATTCGTTCGAGAAGAACCCGTTCAAGTTCTACGCTTTCGGTACAAACGGTATGCTGAACATTACTTATAAATTCTAAATCACAGAAAGAAGATGAAAAGTTTAAAATATCTGAAACTCGCGCTCTTCGCGCTTGTTATAGGTCTTTCGGCTACATCTTGTATGGATGACGACTGGACAGACCCTACTGGCGAGGTGGCACCGTTCGGCAACAACCAGCTTCAGGAGACCAACGTCGTTAACATCGCCGACTTGAAGTCGAAGTACAGCGCGTTGCTGAAGGACAAGGTGAACGACACCGTACGCATCGCCGACGGTGTGCAGATTAAGGCTCGCGTAACGGGCAACGATATCTCTGGCAATATCTACAACCAGATTATGCTCGAGGACGCTACCGGCGGCATCGTCATCAGCGTTGCTCAGGGCGGTATGTGCGGTCAGCTGCCTATCGGTCAGGAAGTGCTCATCGACCTCGGCGGACTCTATTACGGTGCTTACCGTACACAGCCGCAGATTGGCGTTCCGTACACCGATTTCAAGAAGAACCAGACTTACCCGAGCCGCATCAGCCGCACCGAATGGCAGACTCGCTTCAAGATTCTCGGCAAGGCAGACGCTTCGCTCGTCGTGCCTCATGTGTTCGAGACTTCAGAAATCAGCACTCTCAACAACGAGACTGTGGCACATAAGTACACAGGACAGATCGTAACGCTGAAGGGTGTTGAGTTCGACACCGCAGACGGCAAGGTTACATTCGCTCCCGAGGCAGAAGGTGCTTCTACAGGCTATGGCGTTACACGCTACTTCAAGGGCTACACCGCCCAGAAGAAGCAGATAGGCATCCGCACAAGCTGCTACGCCAAGTTCGCTGCAGAGACATTGCCGAAGGGCAAGCTCAACGTAACAGGTATTCTCACCGTCTACAAGACCAGCGCAACGTCGTCTTACGGCACAACCGTGCAGCTCGTTCTGCGCTCGCAGTCTGATATCGAGGTGCTCGAGCCGGAGAAGAACAAATAAAGCCTTGGCGATATAGCATTATTGGCAGCAAGGCTATCCACATTATTATTAATATACAACAAGCAAACAAACAAAAGAATATGAAAAAGATATTTTTCTCAATGCTCGTCGCAGCGATGACGGCATTCACATTCACAAGCTGTGAGGACGTTCCCGAGGCTTATGAAATTCCTGGCGGTGGTAACGGCGGTAACGGTGGTTCAACAACTGAAGTTCCGACATTGTATTCAGAGACATTTGACGACAATACAACCGCATTTGAATTTAAAAATGTAAACCTCACAGGCGGTTTGACAAGAGTTTGGAAGGTGGCTTCTTACAATAATAATGGCTATCTCAATGCTTCTGCATTCTTAAACAATGCAAGCCATGCATCAGAGTCTTGGGCTGTTTCTCCAGCCATTAACCTCTCTGATAGCAAGAAGGCAGTTCTTGCGTTCTCACACGCTATCAACAAGCTTAGCGATGTTAGCACAATGAAGGACATGATGACAGTTTGGGCTTCTACCGACTATACAGGCGATGTTAGTGCTGCTACTTGGAAACAACTCGTTGTTCCAAATTATCCTGCAGGTACAAGCTGGACGTTTGTAGAGTCTGGTGATATCGACCTTACAGAATATTGTGGCAATAAGGTTTATATTGGTTTCAAGTATACAAGTACAGATGACAACTCTGGTGGTTGGGAGGTTGACAACTTCACAATTAAGGGCGACGGCACACCAATGGTTACTCCAGGCAAGCCTGACACTCCCGATACTCCTGACACACCTACAGGATTAAATCTCGTTTCAAATGGTGATTTCGAGGCATGGACAAATAGCCTTCCTAACAATTGGAAGTCAGCTTCTTCTGCAAGCAATGCCAAACTTTCACAGAGCACAGATGCTCATAGCGGACAGTATTCTGTATGTGTTGCTGGTGGTGCAAAAAACCAGCGTCTTGCATACAAGGAACTCACTTTGAAACCTGGTACGTACAAAATGTCGTTCTATACAAAGGCTGCCACTGCTGATGGTGCGGTTGTAGACTATGGGTATGTTAAGGTTGTTGATGGTAAGATTAGCGGAGGCAACGATTATATCTATGCTAAGAAGTACAACAAGTTGACAAATACAGAGTGGACTGCAATCAGCCATGAGTTTACACTCGCAGAAAAGACAACAGTAGCTCTTGTTATTGCTGTGATAAAGAACCCTGGCAAGGACCTCCTTGTTGACGATTTCTCTCTCACTACTGCTGATGGTGGAGTTGTTGAAGGTGGTTCTACAGAGCCTGATCAGCCAGAAACATCAACCGCTTCTACCTACACGCTTGTTAACCAAATTACTGATGGTACATACGTATTGGTTGCAAAGACAGATGCTGGTTACCTCGCTGCCTCTCCGTTGGCTGCTACATACAATTACGGTTACCTCAAGAACCCTGTAAGCGTAACAGAGAGCAACGGAACTGTAAAGGTTGCTGACAATAATGCCTTTACTATCAAGAAAGTTGATGGTGGATACACTATTCAGGATGCTACTGGTTACTACTATATGAATGGCTCATACAATAGCTTCAGCCGTTCAGCAGGGCTTCCTACAAGTGGTTATATTTGGACTATTACTTTCAACAGCGATAAGACTGTTAGTATCAAGAACAACGAAAAGGGTAAGACCATACAGTACGATACAGAGTTTACAAGCTTTGGCGCATACGAAGAGATTAAGGCTATTTTGCCTTTCCTTTATAAGAAGTAAATATTATTAACTGATACATTCCTATTCCAAGCCGTTTCAAACATTGAAGCGGCTTGGAATTTTTGTTTTCAAAAATTTGTGGGTCTCATAAAAAAGTCGTAACTTTGCATCCGCTAAGCGTTTGAAAGCGAATTATTTATTTAACACTATAACAATTTAAACAAAATGAAGAAGGGAATTCATCCAGAAAACTATCGCCCCGTCGTATTCAAGGATATGTCCAACGGCGATATGTTCCTTACAAAGTCTACATGCAAGGCTACAGAGACAGTAGAGTTTGAAGGCGAAACTTACCCAGTAGTAAAAGTCGAAATCTCAAGCACATCTCACCCGTTCTATACAGGTAAGAGCAAGCTTGTCGATACTGCAGGTCGCGTAGATAAGTTCATGAACCGCTACGCAAAGGTTCGCAAGTAAGGAAAAGAACGAGATATATACTTCAGATAGACACGCTCTATTTTTGAATATGAATATTGAGGGTGTGTTCCATTCGTAGTTGCATATACGTATGGAACACACTCTCTTTTTATTTGTAAAAAGGGGCTTTTAAAAGTAAAAAAGTAAAAAGGGGCTTTTAAAAGTAAAAAAGTAAAAAGGGACTTTTAAAAGTAAAAGAGTAAAAGAGTAAAAAGGCTTTTTAATATATATATTCAGATGAAGCAATATTATAAATACGCATTGCGCTGCGCAGCGATGGCTGTGCTGATGCTCTCTGCGCTCACCTTCAGCGCTTGTGGAGACGACGAGGAGGGCGGTAACGGCAGCCAGAGCGGACAGGTAGACAAGAAGAACAAGAACGCTAACGTGCCGTCGGCTGCCAACGGCTACAACAAGGCGATACAGCGCACCGAGTTCCCAGCTCTGAAGCAGGGTGGCAAACAGAAGGTGCTGGTTTATCGCATTAAGTCGACGGCGTACGACAAGGACGGCGTGAACTTCTCGGTGGAGTGGGACTGCGACAAGCGTTCGCAGCGCTGGACGTGCTATTAGATGCACAAAGGCTACTCGGGCAAGTATTCGCGTGAGACGGACTTCTTCTTCTTCGACACCACGAACCTCAATAGCAACGAGTATTGGGGCGAGTACAAATACTTCCCTGGCTACGACCGTGGACACATCTGTCCGAGTGGCGACCGCACTGCATCGAAGGAGATGAACGTACAGACTTTCGTTATGACGAATATGCAACCACAGTATCATAAGTTTAATGGTTTCGACAAGAAAACAGGTGATAATGGCTTGTGGGTGCGTATGGAGAACCAGCTGCGCAAGTGGGCAGACAAGCTCTCTGCAACGGATACTATCTTCGTCTGCAAGGGTGGCACAATCGACAGCGAGGCTAACATCATAACGCGCATCGGGGGCAAACTCATCGTGCCGAAGTACTTCTACATGGCTATCCTGCGCAAGAGTTCGTTCGGATATGCGGGCATGGCGTTCTGGAGCGAACAGACAAATGCGTGGCGCATGAACGAGACGTTACGTTCACACGCCATTTCTATCAGCGAGCTTGAGAAGCGCACTGGCATCGACTTCTTCTGCAATCTGCCTGATGATGTGGAGGCACAGGTCGAGAAGACGTTCAAACCGAGTGTTTGGTCTGGCTTGTAGAGAGTTCTCCGTACTGAGATAATCTCCCACAGATTCCACGGAACACACAGAAGTTGTGGTGCTTTTAAGGGGGTGCACTTGTCTCAAGTGCACCAACACAACAAAATCTATATTCTCCCACAGATTTCACAGAATCTTCTGCAGAGAAAAACTCCCACAGATTTCACAGATTTACACAGATACTTTTAGCAAGAAGGTTCTGTGTAGATCTGTGAAATCTGTGGGAGTTTTTATATACTAACTTAGAGTGTGAAATCTTTGGGATTCCTTAGAAGCTATTTCTTTGCGCTGTTCGTAGCCCACAGCCCTGCGAAGGTGAACGCTCCGTTGATCATGAGCAGCTCGTAGCCGAAGCGATAGCCCCAGAGATGCTGCGCGGTGATGTCGAGAGCGTAGCAGAGTAGGGGTGAGGCGAGGCAGACGTATGGCACGAGGCGGTCGTTGACGGCGCGGCGCGTGAGCAGACCAAAGGCGAACAGCCCCAACAGCGGACCGTAGGTGTAGGAGCAGAGCACGTAGATGGCGTCGATGACGCTCGTAGAGTTGAGCATGCGGAACTGCAGTATGAACGCCACGAACACCACGGCGATGCCCACATGCGCACGGCGGCGCAGACGCTCGTCTTCGGGACGCTCGCAGATGTCGACGCAGTAGCTCGTGGTGAGCGCCGTGAGCGCCGAGTCGGCACTGGAGAACGACGCCGCAACGATGCCGATGGTGAAGAACACCGTGACGACAGTGCCCAACGCGCCCGTAGCCGCGAACATCGGCAGCAGTTCGTCGCCAGCCGCAGGCAGCGGAGTGCCCTCCTTCTGCGCCAGCATCATAAGCAGCACGCCGAGCGCCATGAACAGCAGGTTGGCGGGCACGAAGGCGAAACCATACGTACACACATCCTTTTGAGCCTCGCGTAGCGATTTGCACGTGAGGTTTTTTTGCATCATGTCCTGGTCCAAACCCGTCATCACGATGGCGATGAAGGCTCCGCTGAGCAGCTGCTTCCAGAAGTTCTGCGTCGATACCCAATCGTCCCACACGAACATGCGGCTGTGCTCGTCGGCAGCCACCGCCTGCACGGCTTCGCCCACGCTCATGCCCAGCTGCTGCGTCACATTATATATAATAAGGAGCAGCGCAGCGAACATGCAAGTGGTCTGGAACGTGTCGGTCCATACCAGCGTCTTGATGCCGCCGCGGCGCGTGTATAGCCAGATGAGCAGCGTCATGCCCACGACGGTTACGGGGAACGGCACGCCCACGGCGTCGACCACGAAGCGCTGCAGAATGATGCAGACGACGTAGAAGCGCACGGCGGCGCCCGTCATCTTCGACGTGAGGAAGAACCATGCGCCCGTCTTGTACGACCGCTTGCCGAGTCTATCCTTCAGATACGAGTAGATGGTCGTTAGGTTCAGCCGGTAGTAGACGGGCAGTAGCAGGAAGGCGATGGCGAAGTAGCCGAGTATGAAGCCGATGCAGGTCTGCACGTATGTCATATCGGTGCGCATCACCATGCCCGGCACGCTCACGAACGTGATGCCCGAGATGGAAGCGCCCACCATTCCGAACGCCACCATGTACCACGGCGAGCGTCGGTTGGCGCGGAAGAAGGTCTCGTTGTTGTCGCCGCGCCGTGCGGTGAGGCGGCTGAAGAGCATGAGAGCCGCGAAGTAGGCGGCTACGGTGAGGAGGATTGTCATGTTTTGGTTGATTTAAAACCAGTAGCGGAGGTCTCCGGCCTCCGCAGCACCAAGTCGAATACTATCAAACTGGTTGCTACGGAGGCCAAAGACCTCCGCTATTGAAATTTATAAAGATGTTTCATTTGGTGCTGCGGAGGCCGGAGACCTCCGCCACTTTTCTTTACAGGTTGTGCTCAGTGAGCCAGCGCTCAGCCTCGAGCGCAGCCTTGCAGCCTGAGCCTGCAGCCACGATAGCCTGACGGTAGTTCGGGTCGGCGCAGTCGCCGGCAGCGAACACGCCCTCCACGTTAGTGCGCGGCGTTCCGTCGATGGTCTTGATGTAGCCAGTCTCGTCGCAGTCGACGAACGGGCGGAACACGTCGGTGTTCGGCTTATGGCCGATAGCGAGGAAGAAGCCGTCGATAGCAATGTCGTAGCGCTCCTCGTCGGGCTCGCCCTTGCGCTTCACGAGGTGAGCACCCTCCACGCCGTCCTCGCCGAAGAGTCCGAGAGTGTTGTGCTCGTAGAGAATCTCTATCTTCTCGTTGTCCTCTACGCGCTTGCGCATTACGTCAGACGCACGCAGGTAAGGCTTGCGCACAATCATGTACACCTTCTTGCAGAGACCAGCCAGATAGAGAGCCTCCTCGCACGCTGTGTCGCCGCCGCCCACTACAGCAACGGTGCGCTTGCGGTAGAAGAAGCCGTCGCATGTGGCACATGCGCTCACGCCCTGTCCGTTGTACTTCTTCTCGTCGTCGAGTCCGAGGTATTTGGCGCTTGCTCCGGTAGCGATGATCACGGTGTCAGCCTCAATCTCGACGCCCGTGTCTGTGGTGAGCACGTAGGGCTTCTGCGAGAAGTCGACCTTTGCGATTGAGCCTTCGCGCATGTCTACGCCGAAGCGCAGAGCCTGCTGGCGCAAGTCCTGCATCATCTGGTTGCCGTCTACGCCCTCGGGGTAGCCGGGGAAGTTCTCTACGACGGTAGTCTGTGTGAGCTGACCGCCAGTCTGAATGCCGCAGTATTCTACCGGGCTGAGGTTGGCGCGTCCAGCGTATATTGCAGCAGTGTAGCCTGCCGGACCGCTGCCCACGATGAGGCAACGCACATGTTCTCTATTTTCCATTTCTATTGATTTTATTACAAGTTGTTATGTTGAGATGTTGTGGTGTTGAGATATGTGGGGTTGTATGTGGTGTTGTAATGTTGTTATGTTGAGGTGTTGAGATTTGTTGTGGTGTAATGGTGGTGTTGTTGTGTTGAGATGTTGTTGTGTTGACACATGTCACCACCTCAACATCACTATTACACCATCTCACCACTACATATCTCACCACCTCAACATCTCACCACCTCACCACATTAAATAATCTCTTCAATCTGCTTTGCGATATTGTCGAGGCTCTCTGTCGGTTCGAATCGAGCCACTACCATTCCGCGCTTGTTGATGAGGAACTTTGTGAAGTTCCACTTTATGTCGGCTGTCTCCTTATAGTCGGGCGCATCCTTGGCGAGCATCTCCTCGAGCACCGGAGTGAGCTTGTGTGCAGGGTCGAAGCCTGCGAACGACTTCTGCTCCTTGAGGAACTTGAAGAGGTCGTCGGCGTCGTCGCCGTTCACCTTCACCTTCTTGAAGCGCGGGAACTCGGTGTTGTACGTGAGCTTGCAGAACTGGTGTATCGACTCGTCGGTGCCGGGGGCCTGTGCTCCGAACTGGTTGCACGGGAAGTCGAGCACCTCGAATCCCTGCGCATGATACTTCTCGTAGAGCTTCTCCAGCTCCTCGTACTGCGGTGTGAAGCCGCATTTTGTAGCTGTGTTCACGATGAGCAGCACCTCGTTGGCATACTCCTTCAGCGACACGCTCTTACCTTTTCTGTCTTTCACCGAGAAATCATAAACAGTCTTCATCTTTCTTTTCTTTATTTGTTTAATGTGTTCTTTTGATATCCTTTTGTCTCGGGGTATTGTTTGTTGTTTCGGGGTGTTTGCTTTAAGTCTTGTGATACAGACTTTAATTTTACAAAGGTAACGATTTTATTGGATAATACTCACTATTTGTTCTCATTTTTTTCAACTTCTTAACTCCGAGGCTTATAGATGACACGTCGTGTTCCGTCCGCCGTCCGATCAGATTGCGTCCGCCGTCCAATCGGATTGCGTCCGCTGCACGATGGAAGTTCGTACATTAAAACTCGGGAGATGGCATTCTGTTGTCGATTTGCAGCTTACTATGCTTTCGTATTATGTATGCAAAAAGAATCCAAGGACGGATGCTTTCGCTGCGGAACGAAACACGCTGGTGTTGATAGTAGTCCATAACGGAACCAGTACGAACGCTGAGTCCAGTTCCTGCATTCCATCTGTTGTAGTTGTGTTAGTTCAACAAGATAATCACCACGGAGCCGGCAATCATAATTACCGCACCTAATAGTTTTTTCTTGATATTTTGTTCTTTGAATATTCGATAGCCTAAGAAAATGCTTATTATAGTGGATAGTTGGAACAATGCCAAAGCGTATCCTACATTCATATGTGAAAAGACATAGTTGGTAGTGTATTGCATGGTTCCAATAGATAAGACTAAAAAACCGTATGTCAGTAAATGATGAAGTTTTACCTGTTTTATTTCTTTTATAAGACGAACTTTGAAGAAGAACAAAAGAACGAAAGAGAAGAAAGCTCCAAACCAACACCAAAAGATAAAAGAAACTATAGTAGAAGAATAGAGAATTACTTTCTTTATAAATACAGCTTCGATAGCCGTTAATATCATCGCCCAAATACGATATTGTATCTCCTTGTTTTTTAGCAAACTCCAAGAAAAACGTTCTTTCATTGTGTCTAATACAAAGTAGCTGCCATAAATAATCAGTGCGATTCCGATAATTCCCCAAATGGAAGGAATCTCATGTAAAAAGACAATGCCAATCAAAATTCCTACAACCGATTTATAAGAATTGATAGGACCTAAGATGGATAAATCACCTCCTTGCAAGGCTTTCACCAAGAAACCATTGCCTACAGCTCCGAATATTCCAGCAATTACTCCGTAATACCAACTTAAATAGGAAACTTGTCCCCAATCTTGTTGGAGTGCTGGAACAATACAAAGAATACCCAGTATGGAAAAAGTCAGTAAGTTGACCAATAGCGGATGATTATTCTGCTCGGTCAGTTTCTTTTGAAAAACGTTTCCTATCGGATTAGATAGAATACGTAGTA
>ERZ1034680.140-NODE-140-length-50580-cov-65.215181_pt1 | contig 50580 bp, 42 predicted proteins | sample MGYA00520639_ERZ1034680 | MGnify/ENA primary metagenome ERZ1034680 (study PRJEB33766, sample SAMN09781760) | gut metagenome | biome: gut microbiome | host: Homo sapiens | place: Madagascar | study: EMG produced TPA metagenomics assembly of the PRJNA485056 data...
CGCTGTTTCCAAGCATCAGTAAATTCAGGGAACCTCAATTGAGGTACTGTCTTATCTTCTTTCATAAGTTATACCTCCAGCTTAATGTTTAGACCTAGCTCTTTGAAATAGCCATTTAAGGTCTCATTAAGATCAGATTCTTCCTTGCAAGCATCTTGGTATTCTTTAAATACTTCATCAAGATCGATAGGTTCTTCTTCCTCGAAGGTATCAACATATCTTGGGATATTGAGGTTAAAGTCGTTTTCTTTAATTTCTTCAAATGAAGCTAAGTGACTGTACTTCTCAATATCTTTACGTTCTTTGTAAGCATTAAAGATCTTCTCGATATTTTCAGCAGACAATTTATTGCGAGCTTTTTCTTTTACAAAGTCTTTAGATGCATCAATAAAGAGAACATCTCGGTTAGAGTTATTCTTTTTTAAGATAACCACACAAGTAGGGATTGAGGTGTTAAAGAAGATGTTAGCAGGCAGACCAATTACAGCATAAATAGAACCAGACTCCAATAAGTGTTTTCTAATTACACCTTCAGCATTACCTCTGAACAGAACTCCATGAGGTAAAACAATACCCATGGTTCCATCTGTCTTTAAATGATAGAAACCATGTAACAAGAACGCATAGTCAGCTGCTGACTTAGGAGCTAACTTTTCATACTGAGCAAAACGAGGATCAGTAATAAAGTTCTCATTAGCAGACCACTTTAAAGAATATGGGGGGTTCATAACTACAGCATCAAAGTTTGTAGGTTCATCTGTAGGCCAATCAGCTGATAGTGAATCACCGTTATTCAATCTTTGGTAATGAGCAGATACCTTATGCAGCATCATGTTCATTCTTGCAAGATTATAAGTCTGATTTACGATTTCTTGTCCATGATAGTAAACATGCTTTGATTGAGCTTCAGAAATGTAGTTTTTAACCTGTAATAGTAAAGAGCCTGATCCACAGCAAGGATCAAACACAGTAAATGCTTCTTTATTCTCTTTGCCACTGGTTACAATCTTAGCAATTAACTGAGATACTTGCTGAGGGGTATAGAACTCACCTGCTTTCTTACCTGATTCCGATGCAAACTGACCGATCAAGTATTCATATGCATCACCTAAAGCATCTTCACCATACTTATTAAAATCAATATGAGCTAAAGCTTTAATCACTGATGAAATTAACAAATTTCTATCCTGTGGTGTTTTACCAAGATCTTTTGAATTGATATCAAAACCTTCAAATAGGTTTTCATAGGTCTTACCCTGAGATACTTCAACATCTCTAAATGCTTGGTGCAAGTTTTCTAACAGGAAACTGTCATCGTTAATCTGATTGTAGAAAGCTGTAAAGGTAAATTTAGGTAGAATGCAACAACCAAAGTCCCTAGTTAACTCTTCAACAAGATCATTCCAATCTTCAGAGCCCTGAGCTTTCTCATAAATTTCTTGAGCTTCTTCAACAGAGGTTGGAACTCTATCTTCTAAAAGATCGACAACTTTATACAAGGTCTTATCTGATAAACTTTTGTAGAAGATTAAACCTAATAAATAATCTTTATAAACATCAGCTGTCATTTTGGCACGCATTTCATCAGCTGCTGCCCATAATGAAGACTGTAAATCCTTTGCATTTAGCTGTTCCATACTATCCTCTTTACAAGTATGAGTTGAATCTATCTTTCAATTACAAATTTATCTAACTGTAACTTTATAGAAGTAAAAGACTTTTTGAAATAGGCGCCTAACTATTATTCTTTAGAGGTCACACAAAAAGCCTTACCTAAAACAATTTCCAAATATATGCTCTTACCGTTCCATAACTAGGCACTTGTTGTAAAGTTTTAATTTACAAATTAGCAAGGTCGTCAACATCTATCTCATTATCTTGGGTTACTATTTCCGTATTAGGATCAACGATTATTTCTCTTAGTAATACGCCATCTATTTTGCATTTTTCTAAAAGATCATCCATGCTGGAATATTCACCAATAGTGTCATAATCAGCATCACACCAACCATCTACCCACTTAAAATGAACCAGAAAAACCATAAATTTCACGCCAGGAACTCGATATGCAAATGTTGGTGTCAGATATTCATTATTTATTCTGTAGGTTTCACCTTTGTATACAAACTCTATTGCCACGAATTTATTTTTGTCTTTTCTTCGCTCATCCATGTCATCTAGAAAATCATCTAGAGACTTGTAAAAATTGACACTATCATCTGACATACAACACCTCAACTTTCCCTATTGGGAAAACATACTTACATTCTCATAAATAAAAATCGGGATCTAACTCTTACACTTATGTCCGCGCTCATGACGTAAGTTGACCAAGTAACTGGCGGTAGCTCATAAGATAGAGCTTTGTCTTAACAATAGTCATTGATTATTCCATAATAAGGAATATCTAAAAAATCACCTAACAAATAACCAAATTTCGTTGCACCTTATCATTTACAGAAGCTTTGAGTTGCATCAAAGAGAAAATAGAATTGAAGAAGCTAAATTTGCAATAGGAATATGTAGGGAATGAAATTGATATAGCTAAAAATCAAGAAGAAAACTAATGCTTTAGATAGTAGCTTAAGTTTAAGAACTTAGTTTTTAAAATGACTCAATCTTTTTACAGATTGAGTCATAGTATGAGATGGCAAGCTTTTTACTAAGCCATTTCAAAGGCAAGAGTAAAGGTTGTGCCTTCACCTAGTTTTGAATCAACATCGATAGTGCCATGACACTCTTCAACGATGTGTTTTACGATAGTAAGACCTAAACCTGTACTGTCTTTATTGGAGTGACTTCTGTCAACACAGAAGAATCTTTCAAAGATTCTATCCTGATCTTCTTTTGGAATACCAATACCGGTATCTTTGACCACAATAAAGAACTTATGCTCCTGGCTAAAGATCTTGCAATTAACAGTACCATTCTCTTTATTGTATTTAATGGCATTATCAATTAAGTTGTAGAGAATTTCAGACATATATCTGCGTACGAAATTCATCTGCAGATCTTCACTATCAAGCACAAGGGTTACGCCCTTTTTAGAAGCTTTCTCTTTTAGAGAATCTACTACACTTTCAGAGAGTGACTTTAAGTTTATATGCTCACTTTGTGCTTTTACGCCTGATTCAACCTTTGATAAGAACATGATGTCGTTTATCATGTTCAGCAAAGCCTGACCTTCTGAGCGGATCTTTTTACCAAAGTTCTGTAAATCATCAGGACGTACAATACCGTTTTCAATAAGTTCTGCTCTACCAATGATAGATTGTAGAGGTGTCTTTAACTCATGAGATACATTTGAAGCAAATTCCTGACGTTGCATCTGCAACTGTTTTGTTTTGGTGATATCAACAAAAAGCAGAACGAAACCTACGAGTTTGTCCTTTTCTGAAATCTTGTTGAAAATAAGTTTGTAGTATTTGCCAGACAGCTCGATATCCTGTTTTAAACTCTCGATCTCTTCTCTTTTTTCAAAGATTGAACAAAAGATTGGAGATCGGTTTATGTTAAGCAGGCTCTCACCCTTGTATTTTTCAGGCTCATCAATATTGAAAATAGACTGCGCGCTCTGATTTATCAGAATAACCTCACCTTTCTTGTTTAAAAAGATGATGCCCTCAGACATATAGGCTGTCATCACTTTTATTTGAGAATGAGCTGCAGTTACTTTACGTAATAACTTCTTAATACGGTGCTGATGAGAATCAATCCTTTCTAAGAAAGGCTTTAACTCGTCATAAACTACGTTATCAGCAGGATTGTTCAAATCAATCTTATTGATAGGACTTACAATCTTAGCTGAAATTCTCTTAGCTAAAATAACTGACACTACTATAGCTAATAAAAGAATGATAAACAGATGTAAACCTAAAGAAAGTGCCTGTGAAAAGATGTTCTCGGTGGTGTAGGCACAGCGCAGCACGTCACCGGAGTTCAGCCTTACAGCATAGTAGACAGTTCTCTGACCCAAGGTTGAAGAATATCTGTATACCCTGCTTTTACCTGTTTTCTCTGCCTGTATGAACTCGTCTCTGTCAGAATGATTCTCTAATGTTGAAGGATCAACCTTAGAGTCATAATAAACATGTCCGTCCTTATGAATAAGATTTACTCTGTAATCATCAATTTCAAGCAGAGTCAAATCCAGAGACGGATTATTGTTTATGGCATTTTCAAGTTTGGTTGTAAAAGAAATAAGATCATCACTATCAGCCTTTATAAGCTGATAGGATGAAATAAACAAAGATGCCCCCAATCCTAAAATCAGGACCAGAATAGTTGTAAAAAATACAGAACGAAAGATCCTAGAAATCATGCGTCAGCCTTGTATCCGATACCTCTTACAGTCTGAATGACATTCTCAAGTTCTCCTAATTTTGAACGCAGAGCCCTGATATGAACGTCAACAGTCCTGTTTTCACCATCATAATCGATTCCCCAGATGAGATTTAACAGTTCATCTCTGCTGTAGACACGCCCCGGATGTTTAATTAGAAGAAACAGTAACTCAAACTCCTTTAATGATAAGTCTAGTTTCTTATCATCAGCAGTAACTGAGTGCTTTACCTCGTTAATTACGATCTTGCCAAACTTAACCTCGCCTTTAGCATCGCTACCTTCATTTGAACGTCGCAAGATAGCTTTAATTCTGGCAACCATTTCCATTACAGAAAATGGCTTGGTCATATAGTCATCCGCACCTAAATCCAGGGCTTTAATCTTTTCATATTCAGCACCACGTGCTGTGGCCATAATTACAGGTAGTTTTGCTGTCTTTGGATTTGCTCTTAATTTTTTGAGAACATCAACACCACTCATATCTGGCAACATTACATCTAGAACTACAAGCTCAGGTAGTTCTTTTGCTATTGCTTGAAAAAAGCTCTGGGCATCGGCAAAGCCTTCTGCCTTAAAATTCATTGAATTGAGTGTATAAAGCTCAAGTTCTCTAATATCAGCATCATCTTCAAGACAGTAAATCATAAACATCCTACTCCTGGCCTGTTAGTTTGCCTGTAAGCATATATTGAGTGCATCTTGCTACATTGCAAGAATGATCTCCAATACGCTCTAAGTATTTTGCAATCATTAAAAGATCAAGTGAATAGCTTGCATCATTTTCAGAGCTCTTGATCTCATGAATTAAGGTATCCTTAATGGTAAAGAAGTACTTATCAACTACTGTATCATGCTTTATAACATTTGCAGCTAATGTGCCATCTTTGTTCACAAAAGAATCAATACTCTTTTTTACCATCTCGATAGCTTCTTCACTCATCTTTTCAATAAGTAGAATGTCATCGCCTTTGTAGTTAAAATCAAAGTGAGTGATAATCTCAGCAATGGCTATTGCCTGAGTACCAATACGCTCAACATCAGATACTAATTTTAAGGTAGCTGATACTACTAACATATCGTGAGCTACTGGCTGCTGTCTTAAAAGAGTTTTAATACACAGGCTTTCAATCTCACGAGCTTTTGAATTTAAATCATAGTCTTTTCTGTAAATGCTCAAAGCCTTCCCTTTATCGTGAGTTTTAAAAGCTTCAAAAGCATTAGTTAAGCTTTCTTCACATGCTGATGACATTAAAATCAAAGAATTGTTAATCTGTGACATCAGCTCATCTAACTGGAATCTCATTTTCATCTCCTATAAGGCAAAATCCGTTTAGCCGAATCTTCCGGTTACATAGTCTTCACAGCGCTTATCCTTTGGTTTAGTGAAGATGTTGTCAGTGCTGTCGCACTCTACAAGATCACCTAACAGGAAGAATGCTGTTCTATCTGAAATTCTTAAAGCCTGCTGCATATTGTGAGTTACGATCACAATGGTATATTTCTTTTTAAGCTCACAGGTAAGCTCTTCAATCTTGCCAGTAGAGATAGGATCAAGTGCTGAGGTAGGCTCATCCATTAACAGGATCTCAGGCTCAACAGCCAGAGCTCTTGCAATACACAATCTTTGCTGCTGACCGCCTGACAGACCTAAAGCAGAAGACTTTAATCTGTCCTTTACCTCATCAAAGATAGCAGCCTTTTTCAAAGACTTTTCTACTAACTCATCTAGAGCTGATTTATTTCTAATACCATGAATTCTTGGACCATATGCGATGTTATCGTAGATAGACATAGCAAATGGATTTGGCTTTTGGAAAACCATACCAATGTCTTTGCGCAAAGCGCTGACATTGATCTTGGTGTTTACTAACTCTGTACCCTTAAACTTGATTGAACCGTCAACTCTTAAACCTTCAATCAGATCATTCATACGGTTTAATGAGCGTAAAAATGTAGACTTACCGCATCCTGATGGACCAATAAGCGCAGTGATCTCGTGCTCATTTATATGCATATTGATGTTATGCAGAGCATGATTTTCACCATAGTAAAGATTAAAGTTTTTTACATCGATAATTGGTGTGGTATTCATTTCTAGTACCTTTTATTCTGAATTCTCTTTGATAACTTGCTTGCGGTGTAATTGATTAAGAGGCTCATGAAAAGCATGATAGCTGCAATTACGAAAGCAACATCAAACTCGCCTTGCTCTTTAGCATAGACATACAAAGCAACCGTTAAAGTTGAACCTGATGATGACATCGCATCAATAAAACCATTTACCTTATGGGCAAAACCTGCGGTAAATAAAAGAGCTGCTGACTCACCTAACATTCTGCCGATGGCGAGAATACAGCCAGTAACAATACCGTCGATACAGCAAGGTAAAACAACAGTTCTAATTGAGTACCACTTATTAGCTCCAAGACCAAAAGCACCTTCTCTGTATGAAGTAGGAACAGAATCCAAACTCTCCTGGGTAGTTCTAATAATGGTAGGTAAATTCATGATAGTAAGTGTTAGGGCACCTGCTAATAATGAGGTCTTAAGGCCAAAGTACTGACAGAAGATAAGCATACCGACCAGACCGTAAATAATAGAAGGGATACCAGCTAAACTTTCAATAGCATATTCAATGGCTCTTTTTACCTTCATGTTCTTTGCATATTCAGAAAGATATACAGCAGCACCTACGCCTAGAGGAAGCACAAAGACCAAGGTAGCAATTACGATATAGATGGTGTTTAGAATATCTGGTAACACACCGATGGTATCGTTGATGTAGCTAGGCTTAGTACTTAACAACTGCCATGAAACATGAGGAATAGCTCTTATAAAGACATAAAGAATAATGAAAAGAACCACTGCAACGGTAAGTGCTGTAGCTGCATAAGCAAAAGACAGCATTACGTTCTTATAGATATTTCTTCTTAAAGCATTGTTCATATTACTTGCTGCCTCTCTTCTTTAAGACAAGATTTAACAGTGCATTGATTACCATAATGAAGATGAACAGCACTAGAGCGATTGAGAACAGAGCCTGACGCTGCAGACCTGCTGAATATGACATCTCGGATGCTACTGCGGTAGTTAAAAATCTTACTGATTCGAATATGCCAGGCATATTAGCTACGTTACCTGCAACCATCATTACAGCCATAGCTTCACCAATGGCTCTACCTACACCTAAAACCACTGCAACACCAATACCACGGCGAGCAGCTGGGACTACAACTTTATAAACTGTCTCAACCTTATTGGCGCCTAATGCAAGTGAGCCTAATTCATACTCATGAGGAACAGCCTCAAGTGCACCGATGGATACCTTAATAATTGAAGGTAAGATCATGATAGAGAGCACTAGGATTGCTGCTAATAATGATGAACCGTCTGCAAGGTTAAAAATATCTTTGATAGCTGGGACTAAAACCAGCATACCGATAAAACCGAAAACAACTGAAGGAATACCCGCTAATAAATCTACTACTGATTCAATAAACTGCTTTACTCTTAAAGGAGCAAACTTAGCCAGGTATACAGAACTAAAGAAACCAATTGGAAGACCAAATAAAATTGCACCAAAGGTACCGTAAATAGAGGTCAGAATGAAAGGCATAATACCGAATTTAGGATCGGCTGCTGTTGATGCCCATTTAGTTCCAAAGATAAAGTCAAAAAAGCCTATTTCATGAATAGCGGGAATTCCAGAAATAATTAGATACAGACAGATGACCACTACGAATACGATATTGAGGTAACCTAGAATGGTGAACACCCAGGTAGCAATCATGTCTGCGCATTCTTGATGATTTCTTAATTGCATAAAATAATAACTGCAGGATCAGATCCTGCAGCTCCATGATAATGATTGATTACTTCTTAGCAGGAACAACGCCAGCCTTTACAATTAAAGGCTTAGCCTCATCTGACATAGCGTAGTCAATGAATGCCTTTGCATCCTTTGAAGGCTGTTTAGCCTTGTTTAGAACGAATACGAATGGACGCTGTAACTTGTAGCTCTTGTCTAAAACTGTTTCCTCTGATGGAACAACACCGTTGAAAGATAGAACCTTGATTGAATCATTTACAGCTGATAGAGAAGCATAACCGATTGCATTCTCGTTCTGACCTACAGTGGTAATAACATCACCAGTTGAGGTTAATTCCTGACGATATTTGCATGAATCCTTAGTACCGGTTACAGACTCGAAACCATCACGGGTACCTGAACCTGCTTCACGACCAATTAAAACTACAGGAGCATCAGCACCACCTAAATCTTTCCAGTTGGTGATCTTGCCTGTAAATACATCTTTAATCTGCTCAGTAGTGATATCAGTTAACTTGTTTGCCTTGTTAACAACGATTACGATGCCGTCGTATGCAACATCGATACCCTGTAATTTTTCCTGTTCCTGATCTTTTAAGGCTCTTGAAGATAGACCGATATCAGCACGACCTTCTAAAGCAGCAGTGATACCAGCACCTGAACCTGTTGGGTTGTAAGTAACATCGATTCCGTTGCCTTCAAATGACTCAATCAGAATACCCATTACCTTTTCCATTGAAGTTGAACCGTCAGTAATCACAGCGCCAGCATTAGCTGATGCAGAAAAACCTAATACGCAACCACAAACTGCTGATAACAAAGTCTTGTTAAATTTCATTTTTAAAATCTCCATATCAATCGACATGATTAAGATACAAAGTCTTTGTTAACTTACTAATGTGCAATTGTTAAAATTTTGTAAATAGAGTAAAAGAGCATTGCCAAGCGGTTTTATTAGTTTTTTAACATAAATTGTTAAGTGCAGAAATCAGATTATTTTAATTAATTACAAATTTTGAACATAAGAAGGAAACATAAAGCATTTGAAATCGAAGAGATCTTTTCGTTTCATAATAGTGGTGCGCAGATTTTTATGTCCTGATATTAGTTAAGTAAAAACTCTATAAAGCTGTTTATGGTTACTTTTACTCCTAGAAAATATAATTTTTTGGTGTCTGTACAGAAAGGTGTGAAATTAGCAAAATATCCGTTATCTAACGAAAAGGTTGAAGAGGTCAATCAGAAGGAAGAGTTTATGGTCTGCCTGATGATGAATATTTCTTTCTTGAACTGTTTGATGCCTCAAGGCATAGATGTAGATCATTTGAAGGTGACTGATCCCAGATCCCACAAATTCTAGGACTTAACCCTTTTTTTGAAGAACGAATCTTCGCGCATTAAATTCATTGGTTCAAAATTGACATTTAAGATTTTTAGCTCTGCTTCGCACTCTAAAATATCTGCATATAACCTAAAAAGCACTTTTCTTTTTTGTAAATATTTTTTCAAACTATCTGAGAATTTGGCATTTCCTAGGGTTTCTGAAAAGTCTTTTAATTTATTTTTAATTGATTTAATTCGCTCTATTTGAGAAGTGTCTACCTTAAAGTTTGAATAAGAGAGTACAAAATTATTTCTTATAAGATCATCTCTCCATGTAATAAGAATGTCAGTTAAGTATTCTCCAAAACCATCAATTGATAATACCGCATTTCTTGAGATGTCTGCCGCAGTGTAAATACCATTTGCATTTAATACATATTTTCTTTGAGGTCCAATTGATGTTATAGAGGCTCCTTGAATATTAATCTTACTTAAATAAGCGTTTTCGAGTTTTTCCTTATACTGTTTTTTCTGTGCTTGCATTTCATTTTCTAAGGACTTTTCTTTATTAAGATCAATAGAATTAAACTCATCTATAAGCGAAAAAAGTTCAGATCTTAGAGATATAAGCTTATCAATTTTTTTTAACCCAAAGTCTGAAAGACAATTGTTGTACATTTCAGCAAATTTGTTCTTATTATCCTCATAGTTCTTTTTAAGACTTCCAATGTAAGAACCTTTTTCTTTATTTATATAGTCATTTTTTTGTTGATAAATTGAACCCTCATTTTTTTTGTATGTTGTATTAATATCGTTTAATTCGGACGGGTGTGCATAAATAGAGACGCCAGCAATAAACATTACAAAACCTAGAATAACAAAGAATGGCGCCAATTCTTTTATCTTTAAAGATAAAAATAACCACCCACCTACGACTTCAACACATACTGATACGAATAATTTTATATATTGAGATTGAATACTATTATTTTTTATAGTCACATATTCAGATGAAAGCTTTCTTCCTAACGCTGTTGCTTCATTTGAACATAAATAATTAAAACGAGATATTTTCTCTTCAGCATTTTTAGTGATTTTTTCTATAGTTAAGCTTGTTTCTTTTTGAAAGCAGAGCTTAAAAAGTACAGATATCTTTATTTTTTCAATATCAAAATAGCTTAAAATATAATTTTTATACTTTAATATGACATTTTCATCTATAGAAGTATCTTTAAAAATATGAATAGGTTCGGATAAAGGTATATTAGAAAAGAAATCAAAATGGATTTTTTTTGCAAAATTACACCAAATACAATTAGATGATGCATTAAAAAAGAAGTGGTTCCTATTATTTTTGCATTGACTTAGATCTTTTTCAAATTGTGCAAGTATAGTTATCCACTGTTTTGCATCAGGACGATCGCTAGGATTTATCCCAAATGCACTTTCAAAAGCTTGCCTAATATAATCAGGAAATAAATCGAGAGTTAATGCGTTTTTCGCTGGTAGAGTTTCTGTTTCGTTTGTTCTTTTTAAACTGTATGCAAAACGATTTTCTTTTATTGCTTCCCCCATAGTAAGGTCTTTTTTTTCACATCTTCCTGCATATGGATGCATTCCCATAAAAAGCAATTGAAAAATTATTACTGCAAGACCGAAATTATCGTGATTAACTGTTCTTATTTTCCCCTTTAGGCTTTGCCCCTGCAATTCAGGTGGGGTATAATCCTCCATTCCAACTTCACAAGGGTATAAATTTCCATTAGATGAAAATTGAAAACTATCGGTGTCAATAAGCCTTGCTGTCGCGTCTTTTTCTGAAATCAAAATACCAGATTGATTAATATCTCCTATAATACAACCAGTTTGGTGGACTTGAGCAAGAGCAGAGGCTACATTTTTTGCAACTCTAAGGATAAAGCGATAATCTGCATATGGAAATTCGTAACTTCTTGATTTTGGGTTGAACAATAGATGAATGGGCTTGTATCCATTAACAACCTCCATTATAAATCCAACAAATTGGTTATTTGAAGTTACAATATCAAGAGGAAACACTATGCTAGAATTCCTATACTTTATAGGAATCACTTTTACCATTTGACGAACTTTTGATTCTCTATTTAATCTTACATTTTCGTTATATAACTTGACTGCTAAATTTGGCTGATCTGCAATTTTAAAAACTTCGCCTTCGCCCCCACCTCCGAGCTTTTCGCCAAGGTTGAGAGTTTTTGATCCAACAAGCAGATTATTCATAACTCTTTCCAATAAAAATTAAAGTCTTGTCATCTTCTGTCTTTGAACTAACTCTTTTACTTTCCAGAAAAGCCCCCAACTGATTTGATAAGAGTTTATTTTTTCCGATAGTGGAACTTTTTTTTGTTTGATCAAGAATTGGCTGGAAGAATTTGCTACTAGGGGAAAGATTACGTTCATTAATCGATATTTTTCCAACCCCATCAGACATTAGTGCAAATGCAGAAAAAATTGTTTTGCTTCTAATAAATTGCATTCTAGGAAAATTCTTTTCTGTTGTAAAAAAAGTCGTTGAAGCGTATTCACCAACGTCAGGACAAGTTGTTACCCCCCAAATATTATTTGATTTTGCAACAATCGGACTGTCTCCAATAGAAAAAAAAACTGTTTCTTCTTTTGAAGCTAGGACAACAGATAAAGTAGAGGCAAAATTTCGAAATTCAGTTTTTCTTTTTTGTGCTGTTTTCAGAAGTTGATATCTAATGTCATTAATCAGTATCCTAACAGTGTCCTCAGAAGGGTGGTACGTTTTTGATGAATACCATTTAATAAAAAAATTTTTTATTATTCTGCATGTTATCCACGCTCCATATCCACCAAAAGTTGTACTTCCAGCGCCATCTGCAATAGCAGATATTAAAATGTTATTTTGGGTTAAATACACAAAATGAGCATCTTGATTTTTAGGATGCTCACTGTTTAGGTGAGATGTCCCAATTTTAGAGGAGTTTATCCACACCCATTTCATGATTCTATTGTTCCCCAACCTTGAGGGCCTGTTGCAGGTGGTAATCTTAAAACGTCACCTGGGTTTGACTGTGAAACTGAACTTAAAGAACTAGATAACCATTTGAATAGTTCGGTAAATTGAAGCCCTTTTAATTTAAGTGGCTCTCTAACTGATAACTTCTTGAGAAAAGTCATATCAGCTCCAGCTACACCAACTGCGTAAAACATAAATTCCTTTCCACTTTCTCCTGTATGTACCATATCAACAGCTTTAGTACAATTATCAGTAGGAGCACCATCAGTTATTAAGAAAACCCAAGGTCTAAAAATTTTGATTCCATTTGAACGGATTATGTTTTTTCGTTTTCTAAGTATATCTAAGCCTGTTTCTATAGCCTCACCCAAACAGGTCACACCCGAAGCTGTCAGATCTTCAGGAAAAAACATATCAATTGTATTGAAATCTTGGACAACATTGCAGCGATTTGAGAAAGCAATAATGGCAATTTCAACTCTCTTAGAAGCTAAAGAGTCTTGCATTAACTGAGACTTAAATTCCTTTATACCTTCGTTTAGTTCTTGGATAGGTTTTCCTGACATTGAGCCTGAAACATCTAACAGAAGCAAAACAGGACATCTTGGTTCTGGATTTTCGATGAACTCAACTTCAGAAAATGGCTCTTGAGAAAAATCAAAATCTGCATCTTCTTGCATTATTATGCGCTCCCCATAAATATTGAACTATAAAACTCGATTGAGAAAGAATTGAAGATCCTCAAGTAAATATTTTTTATATGCAAAAAAAATATTTCTAGATGTTACAGAACTACATAATACGCTTAATTTGCTTAAATATCTCTGGATACAAATCAGTTTTAAGGCAAAATAATAACGATATCACATTGGTATGCTATCTGCTTTATGGTCTTCAACTGATTTATGGCTGATATTATTCTAGATTCCCTATTAAATGGATATGTAAACAGTCTTAAGTTTAGTATCTCTGATCAATTTCGCTTTACTCTAGACGAAGAAAATTTCTATACAATGTTTTTGGAGTTTTTGCAGTAATGACCGTTTAAAACGCCAGTCTATCTCTTTGTTTTATGATCTGTCTAGTTCCTATCTTTTCTGTACTGAGCCGCTTTTATTTAAGACCACATTAAGGCTCACCGTATGTCATCTGACCGTCCTTTATTTTTATAAAGGATACATCAGACAGTGCTTCGTTACCCTGAATATCTGACATTGAGAACATATAGGCATAGGTACCGTCAGGCAGGGCTGAATCCTCAAGTGACCAGTTAGAACTTAAAGTAAAGCTGTCAGTCTCAACCTCACTTGTATCATCCTCACTGTCAGCCATTTTCTGCATTAAGGTTGTGATCCTGTCACCAGGTTTCAGTTTGATTAAATTCTTGTCAGGCATACCTGCACTGGTTATACGGCGCGCTCCTAATACCACATATTTACTCTGTTTGAAGTCATACAGAGCCTCAATGACAGAGCGGACTCCATTTAAAATCACTGGAATTGAGTAGTAGTTGTAATTTTCAAGATCTGCAGTTGTTTCAAGATACACAAGATGACCGTCTAAAGTCGGCCAGTTACCGTTGAAATTATCCCTGAAGATACCGTTATCCCAGTCCTGAAACATATCAATATCGTCACCGAAAACTGTGACGTCATTTTTATCGTTGAGTGTTGCAAGATAAAAACGCACCGAATCTATATACTTTAAAGATTTGTCATCAAGAGTCATTTCAAGGGCAGGAGTGCCGTCGTCTCTGGTAACTACCTCCACCTTTGTATCCTCAAGTGAGCTTATATCCATCTTCTGCATTGGAGCTATAGATTCTGAGATTAGGGTTACATTGTTTTCAACAAGCCCCTGAATAAAGGAAATCGGATCCTGATCTTTTCCTGGTTTTTCATTTAACAGCGACTGCAGAGCTGTATTGACACTGTGGTTTACAGTATTTGCAATAAAATCTACTGCACCACCAGAACTACTGTGCTCTGGCTTTTCTGATGAATCGGACTCAGAAGGTTCTGAACTTACATGAGACTCAGGCTGTGAGGTTGAAGACAGTTCTGAAGAAGCGGCATCATCACCTTCGCTTGTGATAGCTTCAAGCATTGAGTTTGCGGTATTTCCGTCAATAAAACCGTGCTGAAGACCGTAGGTCAGGATAAAGGAATTTACAAGACCGTTTTCAACCATCATGGCGTAACTGTCCTCATCAGAGTCAAATGGATAGTAGCATGACAGTCCAGATGCCTGATGAGCAGGTCCGCTTACCTGATATAAAACAGCTTCTTTGAGGTACTGTTGCATTTTTCCTGCAGCAGGATGTCTCTCTTTAGATGCGTCAGAAACTTTAGAAATAAAGTCTCCCATATCCACCATGTTGGAGTAACCTGAGGACTTTGAATTTGAGAAATTCTCTGATCGTGTTGCAGCTCTACCGATTGTGGCATAGAAGGAGTCATTTTCTGAAGCCTGCATCAGGGCGTACATACCAAAGATATTCCAGGCTTTGATCATTGGACTGATTTTACTCAAATCGATTAGAGACAGGGTTGCTGTCTGTTCTGTCTCCTCATCCTCACAGCCCCTGTAATAGGCATCACAGATACTCTTACCTAACTGAACGGCACTCTGTGATGTATTCTCTGCAAGAGCATTTAACCACAGGGTATACTGCCAGCCGTTACCAGGTTCTACCTCCTGAGAAGCTACAAAATAGTGTCCATAGGGTTCAATGCTTGCTGCAGTATCCACAGTAGCCATAAGACAGGTGTCAAAACCTATAAGTTCAAAAGGTTTTACTGCAGGGGCGTCACCGTAAACCGATGAAAGTGCATTCCTTAATTCTGACAGACAAATCGAATCAAAACTGTAATTCTCGTCATTGGCAAAACCGAACACACTTCCGCCGCCATGATCCCAGAAGAGCAAAACATTGTGATCTGACGAATAGTTCTTTTGACAGAAATTTAAAAAGTTATACAGGGTTCTGCCATCTCCCATGTTTGCCTGAGGTAATTCCTCAATTAAATTAAGCTCTCCGTCCCTTACCATAAAACGGGAGATTTTTTTTGAGGATATGCCAAAGTTCTGCCATTTGTTTGCACCTCCGGTCTGAATGATCACGGTCACCTCATCTGAAGGAGAGGCATCTATCATTTCACTTATATCTGCAGTGGCAGCACCATAGTTGCTTTCAAGATCACTGCCGCACATATAAACAAACACAGACCAGGAATCTGCCATTGCACTAAATGGTGTGCACACAAGCGCAACAGCTATACAGACATAAGACAGTAAAGTTCGCATATGACCACCTGTAACCAAAATATCCAAAAACAGGAATCAATCCTTAATCTCTGCTATTCCATGAGTTTTAACAGCTCGTCATGTCGGTCTTTGTCTCTTTGCATAGAAACATTAAAAGTCCCTAACTGACTGCTCTGAACCTTTTGAACAGTACTGCCGTCTGATGAAAGTAAAACATCCACATTGTTGTCTATTACTGTTGGAATATAGTCAAACAGACAGGCGGCGCTGTTCATTTTCCATTCACCGAAAGCAAGTAAAAACACAGGAGAGCTGTCTTCAGTTTCAAGAGTAAAGAACTTGTCTGACATAAAGTCCTTTGCTTTTTTAAGAGCCGCCTCATCATCATTTACGACAATATCACAGGCACATCTGTACATTGAAAGCAGAACATCATGAGACTGCTGAGATCTTTCTCCATAGGCTTTGTCGTAAATGCCAAGAGCATCAGCAAAAGTATCCATAGCTTTGGCATACTGGCCGCAGGAGTGTTCAAACAGGCCCTTTTCATTGAGCACCGAGGCCATTGCAGGATGCTCTTTACCATATGCTGAAGAGGCAACAGAAACAGCCTTCTCTATATATGAGCTTGCCTCATCCGTGTTATTCTGTCTTTGGGCGCATACACTCAAGCTTTTTAAGACACTGATAACGGTACTTGCATTGCCTGACTGGTTTTCTGACAGCTCAAGAGCTTTTGAAAACAGTTTCTGGGCTCTGGCATAATTTTTCTTTTCAAAAGCAATCGAGGCTTTGTTCTGGAAGAAGCTAGGCTCTTCAATTCCCAGTTTTTCATAGATTTTTTCACTTTCACCGATTGCATCTTCAGCCTTTTCAATGTCACCTGATCTAAGATATGAAAGGCTCAGTGCAGACAGAGATGAAGCCACCTTCTGACTGTTTTCCCCTGCGGTTGTGCGTCTTATATCAAGAGACTGCAAGCCATATTTCACAGCCTCGTCATGTCTGTTAAGAGCAGTGCAGATCCCAACCATGAGCTGACTTATATCTGAAAGTTCCTCATCCTTCTCGTCTCCTTTAAAAAATGAAAGAGCCTTTCGTCCAGTTTCATATGCTTCTTCATAGTCTCCTAAAAAAAACAGTGCTCCTGCTTTAAGTTCATTCAAACGGGGCAGCCAGTATTTATCCTGTTTCTTTTCAGCTGTTTTTAAGGCTTCCTCAAGAAGAGCAAACGCATCACTTTTGTCATCAGAATATTCCATCAGAAATGAGGCTTCATCGTAGATATACTGAAGATTGTCTTTATCAGTCTCTCTTCTCTGAGCTAAAGCCTCATAGGCGCCATTCAAATCATTGCTGCTCAACTTTTGCTCATAAGTGGCGTACAGCGAGGCAGCGTCATCGGATGCATTAGCAAAACTGGTACTTAATGAAAGAACCAGTGAAAGTAAAATTCTATTAAATTTCATATAACTCCCAGAGTTTGTGTTTTATTTCTCTGTATGACAAATATCCTACCAGCGGGAGCTGGCTCCACCGCCCCCAGAGCTTCCTCCCCCAAAACTGCCGCCTGAAGAAGAGGAGAAACCGCCAGTGCCACCACTTAGGAAACTGTCATTATCGTCATCATCGTCATCTATTTTGTATGAACGTTTAACTTCATATCCGCAGTAAGAACAGCGTTTTACTTCCTCAAGATAAGTATGATGGTGCTTTTTTCTTTCTTTCTCACTTATCTTTTTTAAGGTTTTGCGTCTGCCACAGTTAGGGCATTTTTCAAACAGGTTCCAAAGCATCACGCCTGCTGCAACAGCAAAGATCAGAACTACAGTTGCGATGATTGTGACAAGTGTAATTAAAAAGTCATCATCGTCACTGTCAGCCACCGAACTCTCATCATCTGACTCTGATTTGCCTTCTGCGGCAAGGCGCTCATACAGGGCATCAATACCTGCCCTCATGCCTTCGTTTATTTTTCCCTCTTTAAAAAAAGGGATCATCTTCTGCTGTATACGCTTGCAGACGGCATCCGGAAGCACACCTTCAAGACCGTAACCTGTATGGAAACGGATAATGTGCTGATCTTCAACATAGGTAAGCAGAAGACCGTCATTTTTATCCCTCTGTCCTATTCCCCATTTTCTGAACAGCTCCTGAGAGAATTCAAAGACATCACTGTCGCCAACAGATGGAAGTACTACCACAGCTGACTGTATACCTGTGTCCTTTTCGAGCTGGGTAAGTTTTTCGTTAAGATATGAAACCGTATCATGAGTAAGTAGAGAGGCGGGATCACTTACATGAAATGAGGTATTCTCAAGTCTTGGATTTGAAACTGTGTCTACTGTATAAAAGTCAGATGCAAAGGCACTTAACGTAAAAATAAGGCTCAATGCAAAAATGACAGCAGTTATCCTGTGAAGTTCGGCTGATAACACAGAGTGCCTAAGTAAATTCATGCTCGAACCTTAAAATGAAACCTCAGGACTGTCTTCTGAATGCTCTTTTGCCTTCAGGTATGCTTTTGATTCAAAGCCAAACAGAGAAGCTAAAATATTTTTAGGGAATTTTCTGACCCCGGTATTGAATGCATTTACTGCATCATTGAAGTCTTTACGAGCAACTGCAATACGGTTTTCAGTACCTTCAAGCTGTGCCTGCAGCTCTAAAAAATTCTGATTTGCCTTAAGATCAGGATAATTTTCAGCGACAGCAATCAGACGACCTAAAGCCTGAGTGATAGCCCCCTGAGTCTCTTCAAATTTCTTTAAATCCTCCTCAGAAGGATTGCTGACGTTCTGAAAAGACTTTGCTCTTAAGGCTGTCAGATTTTCAAGAGTTTCCTTTTCATGTGTGGCATATCCTTTGACGGTATTTACAAGATTAGGAATGAGATCTGCACGGCGCTGATACTGAACTTCGACATTAGACCATTTTGCAGAAGTACTCTCATCCATTGATACAAGACTGTTATATGAAAAAATGCAATATAGAACCAGAAAGGCAAAAACTGCACTTAACACCATAGAGGTACGACTTTTAAACATGGGAGCTCTCCTGTAAAGTTAATGTATAAATTATTGTATAGAGTTATTGTATTGACTGTCTGTATTGAATGACTGTACTGACAGGCAGTAGCGTTCAAAAAGAAAACAGTAAGAAAAAAAACATTTGTATGTTAATTTATTAAACAGCGATTTTCAGAAAATTTCACAAAAATATTCTTCCGATTATTTACTGATTTTCTTTAAAAATTTCCCCTTATTAAATGTGCTTCGCAAAAACAAAACCACGAATTTGCGCAAATAAATATAAATTATCCAACAATCAAGAAGTTAACATAAATATTAACCCACTTAAAAGATTAAGATATATAAGCCTCTTTATAGTGCACTTCTGATTATTTTGGAACAGACACACTATCAGATAAAGTTCGACAGCCTTCACTTAAAAAATTCACCATAAACATATAGTAGCCTCAATATGAGTTTTTACGGACATATTTAAATGTAAAAATGAGATATAACTCAATAAATCAGCATATAAACTAAAGTGAATTTTATTATATTGCTTGTGTACAATATTTTAATCAATTATACTCAATCTGTGAGTGGTGTAAGTTAGAACTGATCTATGGCCTTTTAAGTCACACTGCTTATCTTACGGTCTCTTATATTATTTATATGGGATTTTTTTTTCAAACAAAAGGACTCAATATGAAACGTGCTTTGATGATCATTGGCCTTGCTGTCGCTATGACAGGTGGTTCTTTTGCTGTTCAGGCTGAAGAAACCGATGTTGCCAAGGTTAAGTGCAGCGAATTTATTCAGGACAAGGAAAGTATGGGTATGCTTTTAATGTGGCTTGATGGATACGCATCACAGAAAAGCGACAATACCGTATTAAGCGATGAGTGGATTGAGAAATTAGGAGCTCACATGGGTAAATACTGTTCTGAGAATCCTGACACAACTATTCTTGATGCAGCTCAGGCTATGGAAGAATAACAGAATTAACGGAGTTTATTATGAAAAAATTACTAGCTTCAGCAGTAGCTGCACTAGCATTAACCGTAACCGCCAACGTTGCCTCAGCTGAAGAGCAGGATGTTGCAAAGATTAAGTGTTCAGAGTTTTTACAGAGCGGTAGCACCATGCCTCTTTTAATCATGTGGATCGATGGCTACCTCTCAGCTGCATCTGACAACACCACCATGGATGACGCCTATATTGAGGAATTAGGCAACAAATTAGGTGAATTCTGTGGCAAGAATCAGAACGCTACCCTATGGGATGCAATCAGTTCTTTAAGTGATGAATAATCCTTAAAACCACACTCAAAGAGGCGGACTGTCATAAAGTCCGCTCTTTTTGTTTTACAGATCTCTTTCCCCTCAGCACTGTTAACCCCATCTCCTATCTGAATGCTTTTCACAAAAAAAGGGCAACTTCAGATCACCGAAATTGCCCGAATGTGTAAACTAAGGTACAGTCTCTCCAATACCTATATACCTCATTTACAAGAGCTTAGTTATGATCACGCCTCCTTTTTGAAGACATGAACTGTCATAAAGGTGACTGAACAGTACCTGTTCATTGTTTATTGTGACATCTAAAGGTGAATTGCCAGCGTTTATATATACTTTTAATACTTCATCAGCAGAATGTTTTTCATATTTAATGAATCTGCCGTCTTCTGAATGCCAGGTTATGTTCTGGCTTTCGCAGGCTTTATGCTGTTTACGCAGTGAGATCAGTGACTTTACAGTGCTGATGGTCTTGTCATAAACCTTATTTTCAATGTCTTTCCATGGCATTGGTCTTCTGTTGTCAGGATCATTCTTTCCTTCAAGAGCAATCTCTGTGCCATAGTAAATACATGGAGAACCAGGCATAGTAACCAGTACGCTAAGCTGCTGTATAAGCTTGTCATAACTTCCGCAGCGTGTAATGGCTCTGTCCACGTCGTGGCTGTCAAGGAAGTTAAATACAACCTGATTAACCTGTTTCATATACAGAGAATAACAGTAATTCATCATGTACATAAAATCGTCAGAGCTTAAGGTCTCATCGACAAAGAAGTTACTTAATGACTGCATGAAAGGATAGTTCATTACAGAATCATACTCGTCCCCTAACAGGTATGGTGTTGAATCCATCCAGATCTCACCTAATAAGAACAGATCAGGTTTTACAGCCTTTAATTCGCGATGCAGTTTCTTAATAAAAGCGTGAGAAATCTCATTTCCAACATCAAATCTGATGCCGTCAATGTTCCACATTTCAATCCAGTCTTTGCATACTTTAGTAAAGTAGTCCATAACCTCAGGATTTGAAGTATCAAGCTTTGGCATTTCATCTACGAAGGCAAAGCTGTAATATCTTCCGTCCTTGGTGTTTCCATCAAAACTGAAATTGTCCTTTTTAACAAAATACCAGTCATAATATTTTGAGTTTTTGCCGTTTTTCACAACATCCTGCCAGGCGAAAAAGCCTCGACCAGAATGATTGAAAACAGCATCAATCATGACCTTAATTCCCAGAGAGTGTGCCTTTTCTACCAGTTTTCTAAAGTACTCATTGTCTCCAAAGTCAGGATCGATATGCTCATAGTCTGAGATGTTATATTTGTGATTCTCAGTTGAGGTAACAAGTGGAGTGAAATAAATGCCTGTAATGCCAAGATCTTTTAGATACTCTAGCTTACTCATTGCACCCTTCAAGTTTCCACCATAAAAGGAATGTCTGGTCAGCGATTTATTATCATCCCAGTCGTTTAACTGCTTATTGCCCGCATAATCGAGCTTGCAGAATCTGTCAGGAAATATCTGATACCAGAAGATATCTTCAGCCCACTTAGGATGTGTACAGATATCGGCACGGTTCATCCAGGCAAATTTGTAGAAATGTCTGATGATGTTGTCCTTTTTCATGAAATCCTTGTCATGGACTCCATCTTCAAACAGATAGCATAACTCGTCACCAGCATAGATTTCAAAATAGTACTGAACACGCTTGAATTCTGGTTTTAAGGTGACAGACCAGATTAATTCGTGTGAAAGCTCTTTTTCAATATGAAGTTCAAGAGGCTGACCTGACCATGGATCAGTACCGGAACAGCCGAAAATGTATGGATCGGCATGAACAATCACTACTTTACTGATTGATTTATTGGTTTTTACATTGATGACCAGCTCATCTTCATTTAAAGAATAACAATCAGTAAAAGCGCACTTGTGTGATATTCCTTCTACAAGCATACAATATGCTCCTTTTTTTATATCCAACTATAATTAGCATTTTAATACTAAAAAATCAGATATTCTTTCAGAAACCTATCGACTTTTTAACACAATCCTATTATTTGTATTAAAATTATCATGTAATTTGCCTTATAAAGGATCTGTTTTCAATAAAATCGCTGATACGGTAGTTTATGATAGAAGAACAAAAATCTATTCACGAAAATGTCAATCACGGTACGGTTAATTTTCCATATGCTATTTACCATGTGAGGATGCCTTTTCACATCACAAGTTATCCTCTGCATTGGCATAAGGAAATCGAATTTATCTATGTTATTGACGGTACGCTTACAGTCTCTGTAAACAGCAGAAAGTTTGAAATGAACAGAGGTGATATTTCTGTAATACTTCCAGAACAGCCTCATGCCTTATTCCAGTATGAAAATGTAGAGGCTAACTATATCAATATCGTTTTTAATCTTGAATATCTTCATTCACAGGGCACAACCAACTATCTTTACGACAAATATATCGCACCTTTCGTAAGGGGTGAGCGTTCTTTAGATCCCTACATTCCCTGCAGATCTCTTATAAATGCTGAACTTTTCCCTTATATAAATGAACTTTTTAACTGCCGACACGAAAGCTACACCGAAGACGGATTACTCATCATTTCAGATCTTATTCACATCATGCACACGGTTTGCAAAAAGAGCGTTGAAGTATCACAGGATCTGATGTCTGAACATATTAAAGCTGACAAAGTAAAAAAAGCAGTTTACAAGGTGCAGAACTGTTTCCATCAGCATCTTACAATCGCATTCATGGCAGATGTCTGTGGCGTTTCTGAAAGCCATTTCATGAAGATCTTTAAAGATGTGACTAAACAGAGTTTTAATGAGTTCTTAATCAATTACAGATTAGAGGTAGCTGCAAAGCAGTTAAAAGAAGGAAAGATGAAAGTAATTGATATAGCTAATGCATGTGGTTTTAACAACCATTCATACTTTACTAGAGTATTTCTTAGAAAGTATGGAATGACACCTATAAACTACAGAAAATCTGAATCTATGAGTTAGTAAAGAAAAGTAAAATTCAAATATTAAAACCATAAATAACGAAGCCAGGCATAAAGCCTGGCTTCTCTTTAGCACTAAATGCTAGAGGTATTATTCAATGATAGTACCAACAACACCAGCACCTACTGTTCTACCACCCTCACGGATAGCGAATCTCTCACCTTCAGCCATTGCTACTGGGTGAATTAAGGTTACGGTCATATCGGTGTTATCACCTGGCATTACCATCTCTACGCCTTCCTGTAGGTCGATAGTACCGGTAATATCTGTTGTTCTGAAGAAGAACTGTGGACGGTAGCCCTTGAAGAATGGAGTGTGACGACCACCTTCATCCTTGTTTAATACGTATACCTGACCTGTGAACTTGGTGTGAGGTGTGATGGTACCTGGATGTGCAAGAACCTGACCACGCTCTACTTCGTCACGCTTGGTACCACGTAATAGGATACCTACGTTATCACCTGCCTGCCCCTGATCTAGTAACTTACGGAACATTTCTACGCCTGTTACTGTGGTCTTGGTGGTTGGACGAATACCTACGATTTCAACTTCGTCACCTACCTTTACGATACCACGCTCAACACGGCCGGTTACTACTGTACCACGACCTGAAATTGAGAAGATATCTTCGATTGGTAATAAGAATGGATCATCGATATCACGCTTTGGATCTGGGATGTAGCTATCTAAGGTATCTGCTAACTTATAAATTGCCTCTTCCCACTTTGCTTCGCCGTTTAATGCGCCTAATGCTGAACCACGGATGATTGGAGTGTCGTCGCCTGGGAACTGATACTGATTTAACAGATCACGAATATCCATCTCAACTAACTCTAATAACTCTTCGTCGTCTACCATATCGCACTTGTTTAAGAATACGATGATGTATGGTACACCAACCTGACGTGCTAACAGAATGTGCTCACGTGTCTGTGGCATAGGACCGTCTGTTGCTGCTACTACTAGAATTGCACCATCCATCTGTGCAGCACCAGTAATCATGTTCTTTACGTAGTCAGCGTGGCCTGGGCAGTCAACGTGTGCGTAGTGACGCTTCTCGGTATCGTACTCTACGTGAGAGGTGTTAATGGTAATACCACGTGCCTTCTCTTCTGGTGCGTTATCGATCTGGTCGAACTTTCTTGCCTCACCACCGTACTTCTTTGCTAATACGGTTGTGATAGCTGCGGTTAATGTGGTCTTACCGTGGTCAACGTGACCAATGGTACCTACGTTTACGTGAACTTTGCCACGGACAAACTTCTCTTTTGCCATTTTTAAATTTCCTTTAGTTTTTAGAGGTGCAGCTTTCACTGCACCAGTTAAAAAGTATTGTTAAAAAAACTTGTTGTTAGACTTATTCTTTAGTCTGACGCTCAGCGATTACAGCCTCAGCGATGTTCTTAGGAGCTTCAGCATAGTGACCGAATTCCATTACGTATGAAGCACGGCCCTGAGTCTGAGAACGAAGATCGGTAGCATAACCGAACATCTCTCCTAGAGGAACCATTGCATGAACGATCTTGCCCATAGGGCCATCTTCCATGCCTTCAACGATAGCACGACGACGGTTTAAGTCACCGATAACATCACCCATGTAATCTTCTGGAGTATCAACTTCAACCTTCATTAAAGGCTCTAGAAGAACAGGCTGTGCCTTCTTGAAACCATCCTTGAATGCCATAGAACCAGCAATCTTGAATGCCATTTCAGAAGAGTCAACTTCGTGGTAAGAACCATCAAATACAGTTACCTTAACGTCAACTACTGGGTAACCAGCGATAACGCCGTTAGCAATCTGCTCCTGAACGCCCTTATCGATAGCTGGGATGTATTCCTTAGGAATTACACCACCAACGATCTCGTTAACGAACTCATAACCCTTACCCTGCTCAAGAGGCTCGATACGTAACCAGCAGTGACCGTACTGACCACGACCACCTGACTGACGTACGAACTTGCCTTCCTGCTCAACCTTAGCTCTGATGGTCTCACGATAAGCAACCTGAGGCTTACCTACGTTACACTCAACCTTGAACTCACGACGCATACGGTCAACGATGATGTCTAAGTGTAACTCACCCATACCAGAAATAATGGTCTGACCTGATTCTTCATCAGTGTGAACACGGAATGAAGGATCTTCCTGAGCTAGACGGTTTAATGCTAAAGCCATCTTTTCCTGGTCAGCCTTGGTCTTTGGCTCTACAGCAACAGAGATAACTGGCTCTGGGAACTCAATAGACTCAAGAACGATTGGATGCTCTGGATCGCATAAGGTATCACCAGTGGTGGTTTCCTTTAAGCCGATAGCTGCAACGATATCGCCTGCGTAAACTTCTTTAACTTCTTTACGTGAGTTAGCGTGCATCTGAACTAAACGACCAAAACGCTCACGCTTCTGCTTATCAGAGTTCATTACAGTATCACCTGCATTGATAACACCTGAGTAGCAACGTAAGAAGGTTAAGTTACCAACGAATGGATCGTTAGCTAACTTGAATGCTAATGCTGAGAATGGCTCTTTATCGTCAGCCTTACGTGAATCTGGCTGGCCATCTAAGGTCTTACCTTCAACTGGTGGAACATCAGCTGGAGATGGTAAGTACTCAACAACAGCGTCAAGCATTGCCTGAACGCCCTTGTTCTTGAATGCTGAACCGCAGCACATAGGGATGATCTCGTTGCGTAAGGTACGCTCACGGATACCTGACTTGATTTCTTCTTCAGTTAACTCTTCACCACCAAAGAACTTATCCATCAAGGTATCGTTAGCTTCAGCAGCTGCTTCAACTAACTTAGCACGCCACTCTTCAACCTGCTCAACCATATCAGCAGGAATGTCAACGTACTCGAACTTAGTACCCTGAGATGCGTCATCCCAATCGATTGCTTTACGCTTGATTAGATCAACTACACCCTCGAAAGAATCCTCTTTACCGATAGGTAACATTAAAGGAACTGGGTTACCCTTTAAACGGGTCTTAATCTGATCAACAACACGTAGGAAGTTAGCACCAGTACGGTCCATCTTGTTTACGAATGCAATACGAGGAACCTTGTACTTAACAGCCTGACGCCATACGGTCTCAGACTGAGGCTGAACGCCACCTACGGCGCAGTAAACCATAACAGCACCATCAAGAACACGCATTGAACGCTCAACTTCAACAGTGAAGTCAACGTGACCTGGGGTATCAATGATGTTGAAACGGTATGGGGCCTTCCACTGATTGTTCATACCGTGCCAGTAACAGGTGGTAGCAGCTGAAGTAATGGTAATACCACGCTCCTGCTCCTGAACCATCCAGTCCATGGTAGCTGCACCATCATGAACCTCACCTATTTTGTGGCTCTTACCGGTATAGAAAAGAATACGCTCAGTGGTAGTTGTCTTACCAGCATCAATGTGAGCACTGATACCGATATTACGATACATGTTAATGGGTGTTTCACGTGCCATAATCTTTTAACTCCTGTACTACCAGCGGAAGTGGCTGAATGCCTTGTTAGCTTCTGCCATGCGGTGAACATCTTCACGCTTCTTAACTGCAGTACCCTTGTTCTCAACTGCATCTGACATCTCAGCAGCTAAACGTGCAGCCATGCTCTTCTCATGACGGCTACGAGCTGCATCAACTAACCAACGCATTGCTAATGCGTAGCCACGTGCAGGACGAACTTCTACTGGAACCTGATAGTTTGCACCGCCAACACGACGTGACTTAACTTCTACGTCAGGACGGATATGATCAAGTGCCTCCTCGAACAGGGCGAGGTGGTCCTTGCCGCTCTTCTCAGAAATGGTGTCTAATGCGCCATATACGATGGCTTCTGCGATGGATTTCTTACCATCTAACATTACGACATTGATAAACTTTGCTAATAACTCAGAGTTGAATTTTGGATCTGGCAAAATCTTACGCTGAGCAACTTCACGACGTCTAGGCATTTATAAATCCTCTAATTTCAGGGTTTTCCAAAACCTAAAATTGATAAAAAAACTATTGTTTGGCCTTACTCTTCAAGGATGTCTTAAGCCTTAGGCTTCTTAACACCATACTTAGAGCGAGACTGCTTACGGTCTTTAACACCAGCGCAGTCTAATGAACCACGAATGGTGTGGTAACGAACACCTGGCAGATCCTTAACACGACCGCCACGAATCATTACAACTGAGTGTTCCTGAAGGTTATGACCCTCACCACCAATGTATGAAGTAACTTCAAAACCATTAGTTAAACGAACACGACAAACTTTACGCATAGCTGAATTAGGCTTTTTAGGCTTAGTTGCGTAAACACGGGTGCAAACGCCACGTTTCTGAGGGCAAGCTTCCAAAGCTGGAACCTTGTTCTTTGAAACTACTTTAACGCGTGGCTTGCGAACCAACTGATTAATAGTAGACATTAAATAAAATCTCCTGTTAGTCCGAAATGGACAGATCTTACTATCTCCCTACAAAATTAGGGATTATGAATTCTAATACAATTTGAAATCAAAGGTCAAATGTTTTTTACGCTTATAAGTGCAAAAAAATCACGGTTACCCAGAAAGGATTTTTCTTATTAATCATTAAGTTATATTGCGCTAACTTTTTTGTAATTGTTTAATTTATTACTAATTAATTGTTTTCAATAAAGATTAATCCATCTTTTTCAATGATTAATACCAAGATCTGAGAGCTATATTCTCTACAGTTGTAAGCTCAAATAGCTTATTTTCTAGCTCTTCCTTATTCATTAAGGTATAAACCTCTTTTACTTTTAAGGCTATTTTCTTTGGACAGCCGTATGAGTTCATCATTAAGATGATGTCTTCTTGAGTTTTAGATTTTTTTTCAAGATCTTCTTTTAATTTGTCATTCCCATTATTTTTAAAGTAGTCTGATGAGAGTAGAGCTTGAACTGAATAAACTAAATGAACCATATTGTCTTTTTTATAACCAAAAACTCTCTTATCTTTTAATAGTAACTTTTAATTTTTATGTAATTAAAATATGGTTAATATGTAATTATTATGTAAACATTACGTAAATAAAAACAAAAAAATAATTAAACAAAAATCTGTTTTAGAAAACTACGATTTTACTTGCCTGTTGTTGTAAACATGCTGTATCGATTGCTTTTACAAATGGTAAATCAACTTTACTTTGTGAATATACGCTTACTTCATACAACTTGCATTGACCGAGTTTCTTAGCGCCAGTGCATTGAGGATTTGCTTCTACACAATTAAGGAACTCTCCTTCAATAAGCACACTTACCTCAATTTCAGCATCTGCTAGATTTAAAGCAGTCTCTATTCCCTGTTCGTAGAGATTATCTATCACAGGAGAGCTTGAAATTACAATTAGGATCATCTCTCTCTCCATTAAAACTCAATTACACGATCTGCTGTTGCAATCATGCTAGATAACTCAAAGTTTCCTGATAGCGTAAAGTTTGAATTAAGCTTCTCACTTGAGATTGCCGCGTTCTTAAAGGCTCTTCCACAAACTAAAAGTTCACATTGAAGCTTATCTTTAAGCTCTATTAACTTTTCCTGAATAGCTTTATGCTGAGGAATTACAGCTACATCATCAGATGATATGGTGACAGCTCTATCTGTAAAAAATATAGCCTGAACTTTGGCATCAGATTCTTCTTTAGCTAAAACTGCCAGTCTCTGTAAAAAGTTTAATTCAACCTCATAGGTATCAGTTGCACTTACAGGTTGTCTTAAAATGATAAGGTAGTTCATCTCTAAAAATAGATCCCTTTGCAGGGATCTTTATCTTAACTGTTTTACAAAAGCTAAGTTTTACTTAGTTAATTTACCGTGGATAAACTAAACTGCTGCAATAACTTCGATTTCGCATAATGCGCCTTTTGGAAGATCAATTCCGCCAACGCATGAACGAGCAGGAGCATTCTCTTTAAAGAACTCAGCATAAACTGCATTGAAAGCAGCAAAGTCATTGATGTCTTTTAAGAAACAGGTTGTCTTTACAACCTTTGAAAGATCAGAACCTGCAGCCTCAACTAAAGCTTTAACATTATTTAATGCCTGTCTTGCCTGCTCTGCAATACCACCTTCTGCCATTGCACCAGTTGCAGGTACTAATGGGATCTGGCCTGATGCGAACAAGAAACCGCCAATTACTTTTCCCTGAACATAAGGACCGATTGCAGCAGGTGCATCTTTGGTAGCAATAATCTTAACGTCACTCATTTTTAATCTCCGTGATTGTCAATTACATTTATTTTTCTAACTTTAGCTTTCTGACTACTATTCGTTTTCTGACTACAAATAGTTTATCTGAATAGATTATACGAACAAATAGTACAGAAACAACAAATTAAAAAAAATGCCCTGACCAATTACTTGGAGAGGGCATCTTCTACTATGAACTTTTACTTACTATTGATTTGAACCAACAGAAGTTGAGTCAACAGCCTCAAGTGCAGCACTTAACTGTTTCTGCAGATCATCTGGAGATACAGTAGACTGTTCCTGAGCCTTAGCGTTTCTAATGCGCTCTAACTCTTCACGACGCTGCTTGTGGTACTTGTAACCTGTACCAGCAGGGATCAGACGCCCCACGATAACATTTTCCTTTAGACCGCGAAGCTCATCAACCTTACCTTCAACAGAAGCTTCGGTTAGAACTCGTGTAGTTTCCTGGAATGATGCAGCTGAAATGAAGCTATCGGTGCTTAATGAAGCCTTTGTCAGACCCATTAGGATGTGTCTGTAAAGAACAGGCTTCTTGCCTTCAGCCTCTAATCTCTCGTTTACAGTACGTACACGTGAAACTTCAGCTACTTCGTCCTTTAGGAACTCGGCGCTGTCACCAGGATCTACAACCTCACACTTACGTAGCATCTGACGAACGATAACTTCAATATGTTTATCGTTAATCTTAACACCCTGTAAGCGGTAAACGTCCTGAACCTCATTTACGATGTAGTTAGCTACAGCGTTAACACCACGTAGTCTTAAGATATCGTGAGGAGACTCTGGACCTTCAGCTATCATTTCGCCCTTAGTTACAGTTTCACCTTCGAATACATTTAAGTTACGTGATAGAGGGATCATCTCATCATGTGGCTCAACTGGCTTGCCAAACTCATCAACTGCACCTGGAGCTGGAGAGATCTCTAAGCGACGCTTTGATTTGGTTTCTTTACCAAACTGAATTGTACCTGAAATCTCAGCTAAAATTGCAGGCTCCTTAGGTGAACGAGCTTCGAACAGATCAGCAACACGTGGAAGACCACCGGTAATATCCTTAGTACCGCCAGCTACCTGAGGAATACGTGCGATAACATCACCGATGTTGATTTCAGCACCATCCTGTAACTGAACAATAGCCTTACCCTGAAGCATATAGTTTGCAGGAACTGTTGTGCCTGGAACCATTACATCATCGCCGTTTGCATCAACGATCTTAACAGAAGGTCTCTTCTCCTTGCCCTGTGTAGGACGAGCAGCAAGTTCGCGAACTTCGATAGATGAAATACCTAAAGCCTCATCTTCCTTCTTATCAACGGTAACACCTTCGATAATATCTAAGAACTTAATGAAGCCGTGTACTTCAGAAATAATTGGGTGAGTATGAGGATCCCAACGAGCTACAGTCTGACCTACCTTAACGTCATCGCCCTCTTTAACCTCAAGAACAGAGCCGTAAGGAAGCTTGTGGCTTTCTTTTACTGAGCCAAAGTCGTCGATAACAACTAACTCAGACTGACGAGAAACAACTACCTGCTTGCCCTCAGTGTTAGTTACAATCTTTGAATTCTCAATCTTAATCTTACCGCTATTTCTTACTGTAGCACCTGACTCAGCAACAGCACGTGATGCAGCACCACCGATGTGGAAGGTACGCATGGTTAACTGTGTACCAGGCTCACCGATTGACTGAGCAGCGATAACACCAACTGCTTCGCCAGGATTTACCATATGACCACGAGCTAAATCACGGCCATAGCACTTAGCACAGATACCAAACTTGGTCTTACATGTAATAGGTGAACGTACCTTTACATGATCGATGCTGTGAGCTTCTAGAACTGAGCATAACTTCTCGTCTAGTAATGCACCCTTAGGAATTAGAACAGCCTTTGAACCTGGTTTTAGAACATCAGCAGCTAAAGTTCTGCCTAATACTCTATCACGTAAGGTTTCAACCACATCACCACCGTTTACGTGTGGTGTGATATCTAGACCGTCATCGGTACCGCAATCATCTTCAGTGATTACCATATCCTGAGCTACGTCAACTAAACGACGGGTCAAGTAACCAGAGTTTGCAGTCTTAAGAGCGGTATCGGCCAGACCCTTACGTGCACCGTGGGTAGAAATGAAGTACTGCTGTACGTTCAGACCTTCACGGAAGTTTGCAGTAATAGGGGTTTCAATAATAGAACCATCAGGCTTTGCCATCAGACCACGCATACCAGCTAGCTGACGGATCTGAGCAGGAGAACCACGAGCACCAGAATCAGCCATCATGTAGATGCTGTTGAATGATGATTCCTTCTCCTCTTCACCTAAGATGTTCTTAGCTGTCTGAGTTGAAAGGTTAGCCATCATAGCCTTAGCTACCTTGTCGTTTGCATTTGACCAAACGTCGATAACCTTGTTGTATCTCTCACCTGGAGTAATCTGACCGTTTTCATACTGGCTCTGAATTGACATAACTTCCTTCTGAGCAGAAGAAATAATAGTGTATTTCTCCTTAGGAATTAACATATCGTCAACACATACTGAAGAACCAGAAATAGCAGCGTTAGCAAAACCGGTATACATGATATGGTCAGCAAACATTACGGTGTCTTTTAGTCCTAACTTGTGATAGCAAGCATTGAGCAGACCGCCGATCTTCTTCTTTCCTAATGGAACGTTAGATACATGGGTGAACCAATTCTTGTGAGTTAAGATCTCAGCGATATTCTCCTGAGTTACACCTTCTGCTGGAGGATCGATTAAGTCAAATGATAAGCCCTTTGGCAGAATCAATGACAGCATTGCACGACCAACAGTAGTTAAACGTAACTCATTGTGCTCTACGTACTCACCAGTATCTGTGTTCTTATCAAAGTAATGAACACGGCAAGCAATACGTGCATGGAAGTCAACTAAGTCAGCCTTATACAGACGCTCAGCTTCCTTTGCATCGGTTAGGATTAAACCTTCACCACGAGCACCAATTCTCATACGGGTCATGTAGTAAAGACCTAAAACCACGTCCTGTGCAGGAACAATGATAGGGTCGCCAGATGCAGGTGACAGAACATTGTTTGTAGACATCATCAGAGCACGAGCTTCTAACTGTGCCTCAAGTGTCAGAGGAACGTGAACAGCCATCTGGTCACCATCGAAGTCAGCGTTGAATGCTGGACATACTAGAGGGTGCAGACGGATTGCCTTACCTTCAATTAGAACAGGCTCGAATGCCTGAATACCTAATCTGTGAAGAGTAGGAGCACGGTTTAACATGATAGGATGCTCACGAATTACTTCATCTAATACATCCCATACGATTGGATCCTCTCTTTCAACCATCTTCTTAGCTGCCTTGATGGTGGTTGCAAAACCACGGATCTCAAGACGACCATAGATGAATGGCTTGAACAGCTCGATTGCCATCTTCTTTGGCAGACCGCACTGGTGTAGACGTAAGAAAGGTCCACAAGTAATTACTGAACGACCAGAGTAATCAACACGCTTACCTAACAAGTTCTGACGGAAACGACCTTGCTTACCTTTAATCATGTCAGCAAGTGACTTTAACGCACGCTTGTTAGAACCAGTAATAGCACGACCACGACGACCGTTATCCATTAAAGCGTCTACTGACTCTTGTAACATACGCTTTTCGTTGCGTACGATAATTTCAGGAGCTGCTAAATCAAGCAGTCTCTTTAAACGGTTGTTACGGTTGATTACACGACGATATAAATCGTTCAAATCAGAGGTTGCAAAACGACCACCATCTAATGGTACTAAAGGACGTAAATCAGGTGGTAAAACAGGTAATACAGTTAAGATCATCCACTCTGGCTTATTGCCTGAATTAATGAATGACTCGATTAACTTCAGTCTCTTTGCAAACTTCTTACGATTTGACTCTGAGGAAGTTGAATCTAAAGCTTCACGAACAGCTTTTAACTCTTCTTCAAGGTTGATCTGCTTTAACAGATCTAAGATAGCCTCAGCACCCATCTTTGCTGTGAAATCATCGCCATACTGAGTTAAAGCATCCATGTACTGCTCTTCAGTTAACAGCTGACGCTCTGATAACTCAGTCATGCCTGGATCGGTAACTACATAGCTCTCAAAATAAAGTACGCTTTCAATATCGCGTAACTTCATATCAAGCATTAAGCCGATACGTGATGGTAATGACTTTAAGTACCAAATATGTGCTACAGGTGAAGCTAACTCAATGTGACCCATACGCTCACGACGTACTTTAGCCTGAGTTACTTCAACACCACACTTATCACAAATAGTACCGCGGTGCTTTAAGCGCTTGTACTTACCGCACAAACACTCATAATCTTTGATAGGTCCGAAAATCTTAGCACAGAACAAACCGTCACGTTCTGGTTTGAATGTACGGTAATTGATGGTTTCAGGCTTTTTAACCTCACCATATGACCATGCACGGATCATTTCTGGGGAAGCCAGACCAATCTTAATAGCATCGAAGTCCTCAAGGCGCTGCTTGAACGCATTGCTGCGATTTGCAAGCTTGCCAAGGCTATCGCTTACTTCAAGATCCATTGCTGAATCTTCAGTGTTAGCCACTGGAGTCTGACTAGCAAGACCTTCTAAAAGATCTTCGTTCTGACCGTTTTCCATATTGCTCACAACAGTTTCTCCTATTGTCGTAGCCAAGCAGGGGTAGAGTTACTACCCCAAACTAGAAACTTATTCCTTGCGGACAAGATCGATATTGATACCAAGTGAACGAATTTCACGTAATAGAACATTGAATGACTCAGGAATACCAGCTTCCATTGTGTACTTACCATCAACAATGTTCTTGTACATCTTAGTTCTACCGTTAACATCATCAGACTTAACAGTAAGCATTTCACGCAGAGTATAAGCTGCGCCGTAAGCTTCAAGTGCCCAAACTTCCATCTCACCGAAACGCTGGCCACCGAACTGAGCTTTACCACCTAAAGGCTGCTGAGTAACTAAGCTATAAGAACCTGTTGAACGAGCATGCATCTTGTCATCAACAAGGTGGTTCAACTTAAGCATGTACATGTAACCTACGGTTACCTTACGCTCAAAGGCACGACCGGTTCTACCATCGAACAGAGTCATCTGACCTGACTCAGGTAGCCCTGCCATACGTAACATTTCCTTGATGTTCTCTTCCTGTGCACCATCAAATACAGGAGTTGCAACAGGTAAACCATCACGAAGGTTGTTAGCAAGAGTCATAACCTCAGAATCTGACATTGATGAAATGTCTACCTTCTGTGAGGTATCACCTAAGTCATAGATCTCCTGAAGAGTCTTTCTGATTTCAGCGATTGCTCTCTGCTCGATCAACATTTTGTTAATCTTCTCACCGATGCCCTTAGCTGCTAAACCTAAGTGAACTTCAAGAACCTGACCGATGTTCATACGTGAAGGCACACCTAGAGGGTTTAGAACCATATCTACTGGGCGACCTGTCTCATCGTATGGCATATCTTCGATTGGGTTAATTCTTGAAATAACACCCTTGTTACCGTGACGACCAGCAAGCTTATCACCTGGCTGAATACGACGTTTAACTGCAACGTAAACCTTAACAATCTTAAGTACACCTGGAGTTAAATCGTCACCATCGGTGATCTTTTTCTTCTCTGCTTCGAACTTCTCTTTGTATTCCTTAGAGAACTCATCTAAGCGAACAGAGAACTCTTCTAACTGACGCTGTGCCTTATCATCATCAAGACGCTGCTTTAACAGATCTTCATCTGCAATCGCATCAACTTTCTCTTGAGACATGCCATTTCTTACAAGGTGAACACGAACCTGATGTAACAGACCTTGTGTTAAGAAGCTGAACTCTTCGTCCAAATCCTTCTTAGCCTTGTTGATGTGCATCTCTTCGATTTCTTTAGCACGCTTGTCTTTCTCTACACCTTCACGGGTAAAGATCTGAACGTCAACAACGGTACCGGTTTCGCCGTTAGCCATTCTTAATGAAGAATCTTTAACTTCTGATGCCTTCTCACCGAAGATTGCGCGTAATAACTTTTCTTCTGGAGTTAACTGGGTTTCACCCTTTGGTGTTACCTTACCAACTAGAATATCGCCACCTACAACTTCAGCGCCTACGTATACGATACCTGCCTCATCAAGTTTAGATAATGCAGACTCACCTACGTTAGGAATATCAGCAGTGATTTCCTCTGGACCTAGCTTTGTATCACGAGCGATACATGACATCTCTTCAATGTGGATGGTGGTTAAGCGGTCCTTTGCAGCAACACGCTCAGATACAAGGATAGAGTCCTCGTAGTTGTAACCGTTCCAAGGCATGAAAGCGATACGCATGTTCTGACCTAATGCTAATTCACCCATATCTGTAGATGAACCGTCAGCAATAACGTCACCAGCTTTTACCTTTTCATTTAAAGAAACGCATGGTCTCTGGTTAATACATGTATTCTGGTTTGAACGGGTGTACTTGATGAGGTTGTAAATATCAATACCTGCATCATGATCACCTTCAATCTCATCGATGTTTACACGAATTACGATTCGACCACCATCAACGTGCTGAACAACACCACCACGTTTTGCGATGATAGAAACACCAGAGTCAACTGCAACAGCACGCTCCATACCAGTACCAACGAATGGTTTTTCTGAACGAACTGTAGGAACAGCCTGACGCTGCATGTTAGCACCCATCAGAGCACGGTTAGCATCATCGTGTTCCAAGAATGGAATCAAGGCTGCAGCAACAGAAATAATCTGCTGAGGTGAAACGTCCATGAACTGAACGTCACTTGCTTTACGAACTTCTGATTCACCCTTGTAACGGCACTGTACGTAGTCAGATAAGATCTTACCGTTCTCATCTAAATCGGTATTAGCCTGAGCGATAACGTACTGACCTTCATCAATTGCTGATAAGTACTGGAACTCTTCAGAAACAACACCATCCTTAACAAAACGGTATGGAGTCTCTAAGAAACCGTAGTCGTTGCAACGAGCAAACACAGCTAATGAGTTAATCAGACCAATGTTAGGACCTTCAGGAGTCTCAATTGGGCATAGACGTCCGTAGTGAGTTGGGTGAACGTCACGTACTTCGAAGCCTGCTCTTTCACGAGTTAAACCACCAGGACCTAAAGCAGAAATACGACGCTTGTGTGTAACTTCTGACAATGGGTTGTTTTGGTCCATGAACTGTGATAACTGGCTTGAACCGTAGAACTCTTTAATTGCAGCTGAAATAGGCTTTGCGTTGATAAGCTCCTGTGGAGTTGTATTATCCAAGTCGCCTAAAGACAATCTTTCCTTAACAGCACGCTCAACACGAACTAAACCAATTCTGAACTGGTTTTCAGCCATTTCACCAACTGAACGGATACGACGGTTACCTAAGTGGTCGATATCGTCGATGGTCTCTTTACCATTACGGATCTTAACTAAGTAACGGATTACCTTAATGATATCGCTATTGCTTAAAGTACCACGTGAAGGCTCGTTATCGATGAATGAGGTATCAAGATTGATCTCTTTACCTTTAGGATCGGTAGCCTTGCCTTCTAATTCAGTTACATTGCTCTCTAACTCTAATACTGATAAAGGAAGGATTATTGCTCTATCATAGGTATAAGCCTCACCGCCCTTCGGCTGAATCTTAACCTTATGTAATAAGCGCTCTTGAGCTGGTAACATCTGATCTTTATTTGCAGGGATCAGAATGTTATCTAAGAAACCTAGCAGCTTGTCAGCAACACGCTCTGGAACAGTGTTTGGCATGCACTCTACTTCTGCTGGATCTAGAAGAGGCTTGATTAAATCAACAATCTTAGGATACTGTGCGTATACGAAGCCGTTTACTACAGAAACACCGGAATCTGCGGTATTTAACTGTGAATCAGCTGAGGTTAAAAGACGTGCAACACCAGCCTTGAAATTCTTCTCTTCTACGAAGCGGCTGTCGAACTTCATACGACCAACTGATGATAAATCGTATCTATCCTCTGCGAAGAATAAGTTCTTGAATAAAGTTTCAGCAGCTTCAACAGTAGGAATTTCACCAGGACGCATCATCTTGTAGATTTCGAATAAAGCTGCATTCTTGTCAGCTTCATCTGAGCTTAGATCACGTGTGGTGTCGTTACGTAAAGTATCAGCAATGAAAGGACCTTCATCAACTGCACTGGTGTAAAGGATCTCAATCTTCTTTAAACCGTTTGTAGCAATTGCTGTGATGTTGTCTTCATTTAATAATGTGTTAGCAGCTAATACTACTTCGCCGTTCTTGTTCTTGTAGTCTTTTGCAACAATCTTATCTAATAGATATTCTGCAGGAACTTCTAAAGATGTCACTTCAGCTTTCTTTAACTGACGTACGTGACGGGCTGTAATCTTCTGGCCCTTTTCTACAATAACATCTTTGCCTACTTTGATATCAAAAGAGGCAGTTTCACCACGTAAACTCTCTGGAACAAGTTCCATATTGATCTTGTTGTTCTTGAATTCGATTTCAACGGTATCGAAGAACAAGCCTAAGATCTGCTCGGTGTTATAACCTAAAGCACGTAATAAAACAGTTGCAGGTAACTTACGACGACGGTCAATACGTACGAATAAGTTATCGCGATGATCAAACTCAAAGTCTAACCATGAACCACGGTAAGGGATTACGCGAGCACTGAATAAAATACGACCAGGGTAAGTCTTACCTCTGTCGTTATCAAAGAATACGCTAGGGCTTCTGTGTAACTGAGAAACAACAACACGCTCAGTACCATTAACAATGAAGGTACCGTTGTCGGTCATCAGTGGGATTTCACCCATGTACACATCTTGGTCAATACGCTCTTTAACAGTCTTAGGAGAATCTTTCTCGTAACGAACTAAGCTTAATTTGACCTTAAGTGGAGCTGAATAAGTAGTACCACGAATCATGCACTCGTGTACATTAAATTTAGGCTCACCTAAATGGAAGCTGTTATAGCAAAGTTCAGCATTGCCAGAATAGCTCTTAATTGGGAACACGCTCTTGAAAGCGGCAACCAAACCATTCTCGTTGTTTGGATCTGAACTAATAAATTGTTTAAAAGAATCGAGTTGTACTGCTAATAAATAAGGTGTATCTAAAACTTTTACACGCTTACCAAAATCCTTACGGATGCGTTTTTGCTCAGTGTAGGAGTAGACCATGGATAGGTGATCCTCTATTTGATCTGTTTCCGGATAGGATGCGTTAGCATCTTAGTATATTAAGGCATCGAACCCGAGCCCCCATTTTAGGGGGATCGGGTTACGTTTTTGAACAGTTTTTAAGCTGTCATTGGCCCGATGCGAGCCAATATATGGTAGCTAGATATTAAGCTAAAGCAGCCTCTGCACCAGCGTCGGTTAAAGCCTTTACTAAAGCTTCAGCGTCAGCCTTTGGCATTGCTTCCTTAACCTTAGCAGGAGCTGACTCAACTAAGTCCTTAGCTTCCTTTAAGCCTAAACCAGTAGCGGTACGAACTGCCTTAATAACAGCGATCTTGTTAGCGCCAGCAGCCTTTAACATAACGTCGAACTCGGTCTTCTCTTCAGCAGCAGCTGCACCACCAGCTGGAGCAGCAGCAACAGCTGCAGCAGCAGAAACACCAAACTTCTCTTCCATTGCCTTAACTAACTCTACAACTTCAGTAACTGATAGAGCTGCAATTGCCTCAATGATTTCATCCTTAGATAAAGCCATTTTTAAACTTCCTATAAAATAACCAGGCTATGCCTGAAAAAAAACAATCGACTTAAATAAGTCTTCTCTAGCTGTGCTATTACTGAGCACTAGCCTCTGAACCAAGCTTGTCGCCAAGAGCGGCAAGAGTACGAACCAGCTTGCCAGCAGCAGCCTCTTTTAAGGTTGCCATTAAGTGAGCAATAGCTTCTTCGTATGTTGGTAATGTTGCAAGAACATCAATGTCTTTGCTGTCGTATGCCTTTCCTTCAAAAGCTAAAGCTTTAACTTTGAAAGTATCGCATGACTTTGCGAAATTCTTGAAGATTCTAGCAGCAGCACCAGGATGATCTAAAGATAAACCAATGATGGTTGGACCCTTACATGAATCCTTGATGCACTCAAACTCAGTGCCTTCTAAAGCACGTGCAAGAAGAGTGTTACGAACAACGTGTAAATAAACGTTGTTCTCACGAGCTTCTTTACGTAGTTTGGTTAAAGTTGCTACTGGAATACCGCATGAATCTGCAGTAACAGCTGACACAGCTTTCTTGGCTACTTCGGCGACTTCAGCAACGATTGCCTTTTTGTCTTCGATATTCAATGCCATTTTTAGCAGTGACTCCTGGAATGTCCATAGTGGACTATACCCTTTCGGGACCACCGGAGCCTGTATTCAGGCTCCGCCTACGCAGGATAATTAAGGTACTACCCCCTGCGGTCTTTGGTTTGGCGGCAATGCCCCCTTTCCAAATTCTTTACAAGCATCAGTACCGGATGCTTATTCAGGATTATTCAGCCTGAATTGCCTTCTCTGCAGCAATAGTATTCTTATCAATCTGAATACCAACGCCCATAGTGGTTGATACACAGATCTTCTTGATGAAGGTACCCTTAGCTGCTGCTGGCTTGTGCTTAATGATAGCTGCAATTAAAGCTGATAAGTTGTCAGCTAACTGCTCAGCGGTGAAGTCAGCTTTACCGATTGAAGTCTGGATGTTACCAGCCTTATCATTACGGAAGCGAACCTGACCTGCTTTAGCATTCTTAACAGCAGTTGCAATATCGCGAGTTACGGTACCAACCTTAGGGTTAGGCATTAAACCGCGTGGACCTAAGATCTGACCTAACTGACCTACAACTCTCATAGCGTCAGGTGAAGCGATAACAACGTCGAAATCAGCAAAGCCTTTCTTAACTTCAGCTGCTAACTCGTCCATACCAACGTGATCAGCACCAGCTGCCTTTGCCTGCTCAGCAAGCTCGCCCTGTGTGAATACTAAAACACGTACAGTCTTACCGGTACCGTTTGGTAAAACGGTAGCACCACGAACGTTCTGATCTGACTTAGTAGCGTCAATACCTAACTGAACTGCTACATCAACGCTCTCTACGAACTTTGCTTTTGCAGTATCTTTTAATAACTTGAAGCCTTCAACTACATCGTACTGCTTGGTCTTATCAACAGCTGCACGGATTTCTTTTAAACGCTTAGCAATCTTAGCCATTGATTAACCCTCCACCTGGATGCCCATTGAACGAGCTGTACCAGCAATGGTACGTGCAGATGCATCAAGATCAGCACCAGTCATATCTGGCTCTTTAGCTTTAGCGATCTCTTTGCACTGTTCCATGGTGATCTTACCTGCAACTTCAGTACCTGGCTTGTGAGAAGCTGACTTCAAGCCTAAGGTCTTCTTAATTAAGAAAGAAGCTGGGGTTGTCTTTGATACGAATGTAAATGACTTATCCTGATATACGGTGATGATAACTGGTACAGGTAAACCTTTTTCCATGTTTGCTGTCTTAGCATTGAATGCCTTACAGAATTCCATGATGTTAACACCGTGCTGACCTAATGCTGGGCCAACTGGAGGAGCTGGGTTTGCGTTACCAGCACCAACCTGTAATTTAATATAGGCAGTAACTTTCTTTGCCATTTTGAGGTATTCCTCTGAAAATTAACGTGGGTGATATCGCTCAATTAACGATTGAGCTTCCCTTGACCGATTGGTCGCGCTTTTTAACACGATTGAATAATACAAACAGCGTAAAAATAGCTTTGAGATTATACACAGATTAGTGATGATAATCAACAAATAATCAATAAATTAATGCAAGAAAAAAGCTATTAATCTTTATTTGCTGAAATTGAAAGAAATTTTGGATTTTAAAGACTAGGGCTCATTTAAAAATGAGCCCCAAAATGATTAGATATCTTTTTCAACCTGAGTGAAATCAAGATCTACTGGTGTAGCTCTACCAAAGATTGCAATTGAAACTGTTAAGCGGTTCTTCTCATAGTCCACCTTCTCAACAGTACCAACGAAGTCTTTGAAAGCACCATCGATAGCTCGAACATGCTCGCCAACTTCGAACATGGTCTTTGGACGTGGAGAATCTTCAGTTTCCTTCAGACGGTTTAGGATCTTATTAGCTTCCGCCTCAGTAATTGGAAGAGGTTTTTCTGAAGTACCGCCGATAAAGCCTAAAACACGATCAGTATGTTTTACTAACTGCCATGACTCTGAGGTCATTCTCATATTTACTAAAACATAACCTGGGAAGAACTTACGCTCACTCTCGCGTTTCTTGCCGTCTTTGATTTCTTTAACCTTTTCCTTTGGAACAAGGATTTCACCAAAGTAATCTTCCATATGGTGGATCTTGATTCTTTCAGCAAGAGTTAAAGCAACTCTCTGCTCAAAGCCAGAGAAAGCCTGAATTACATACCAACGGAAGGTATCACCACCAAAGTATTTATTTTTCTTTGGTGCTTCTTTAGCTAAATCTGGGTTTGCATCTAAAGCTGAGGTCTCGTCAACAACAGGAGCCTCAGGTGCTACAGGAGCTTCTGGTGCTTCAATCTTTTCAATATCTGCCATTTTAAAATCCTTTGGTGTTTACTATAAGGTAAATAGGCGAACTAACTGTAAAAATACGATATCGCATAGATACAGGAATAAGCTTACAACACAAACAGCTACGAAAACAATAAATGTTGTCTGCACAGCTTCTTGTCTAGTTGGCCATACAACTTTACGTAACTCAGTATATGACTGACGACCAAACTGTAATAAGGTGCGACCCTTATTAGTAAGAAGTGCAACAATTAAAGCAACTGCAAAACCAACAATAACAATTGCTACACGCAGAAGACGAGATAAGTTACCTTCATCTACTGCAACAAAACTTGTGTAATACCAGTTACCTAAGATAACTGCAACTACTAAAACAATAGAAATAGTCCAAAAAATTGCGCTTACAACTGGAGATACAAACAGCTTTGAATCTGTGCCATTTGCTGTCTTTTTAGCATTTGCCTTCTTAGCAGGCTGGACTTTATTGCTAGTTGTTTCTGACATAAAAAAAACCTTAAATTAAAAGGTACAAATTTTTAGCACCTTAAGACAATTAATCCGTAGCAGTAAAAAATACTGCTACGGACATACATCTTTGCTGAGTTAGATATTACTCAATGATAGTACCAACAACACCAGCACCTACTGTTCTACCACCCTCACGGATAGCGAATCTCTCACCTTCAGCCATTGCTACTGGGTGAATTAAGGTTACGGTCATATCGGTGTTATCACCTGGCATTACCATCTCTACGCCTTCCTGTAGGTCGATAGTACCGGTAATATCTGTTGTTCTGAAGAAGAACTGTGGACGGTAGCCCTTGAAGAATGGAGTGTGACGACCACCTTCATCCTTGTTTAATACGTATACCTGACCTGTGAACTTGGTGTGAGGTGTGATGGTACCTGGATGTGCAAGAACCTGACCACGCTCTACTTCGTCACGCTTGGTACCACGTAATAGGATACCTACGTTATCACCTGCCTGCCCCTGATCTAGTAACTTACGGAACATTTCTACGCCTGTTACTGTGGTCTTGGTGGTTGGACGAATACCTACGATTTCAACTTCGTCACCTACCTTTACGATACCACGCTCAACACGGCCGGTTACTACTGTACCACGACCTGAAATTGAGAAGATATCTTCGATTGGTAATAAGAATGGATCATCGATATCACGCTTTGGATCTGGGATGTAGCTATCTAAGGTATCTGCTAACTTATAAATTGCCTCTTCCCACTTTGCTTCGCCGTTTAATGCGCCTAATGCTGAACCACGGATGATTGGAGTGTCGTCGCCTGGGAACTGATACTGATTTAACAGATCACGAATATCCATCTCAACTAACTCTAATAACTCTTCGTCGTCTACCATATCGCACTTGTTTAAGAATACGATGATGTATGGTACACCAACCTGACGTGCTAACAGAATGTGCTCACGTGTCTGTGGCATAGGACCGTCTGTTGCTGCTACTACTAGAATTGCACCATCCATCTGTGCAGCACCAGTAATCATGTTCTTTACGTAGTCAGCGTGGCCTGGGCAGTCAACGTGTGCGTAGTGACGCTTCTCGGTATCGTACTCTACGTGAGAGGTGTTAATGGTAATACCACGTGCCTTCTCTTCTGGTGCGTTATCGATCTGGTCGAACTTTCTTGCCTCACCACCGTACTTCTTTGCTAATACGGTTGTGATAGCTGCGGTTAATGTGGTCTTACCGTGGTCAACGTGACCAATGGTACCTACGTTTACGTGAACCTTGCCACGGACAAACTTCTCTTTTGCCATTTTTCAATCCTATGTGAACAGTATGTTGATGCTCACAGCGTTGATGAATCAAAACTGGAGCGGGCAGCGGGAATCGAACCCGTATCTCAAGCTTGGAAGGCTTGGGTAATAACCATTATACGATGCCCGCAATGGAATTTGTAATTTTACCGGAGAAAATATTTGGGAAGTGGTGGAGGGGGAAGGATTCGAACCTTCGAAGGCAGAGCCGGCAGATTTACAGTCTGATCCCTTTGGCCACTCGGGAACCCCTCCATAATTAGCCCGTCTCCGGACCAACTACGTCACTGTCTTGTGACAGCGGGGATTATGATAATAAAACTTAATTGATAATGCAAGAAAAAATTTAATATTTTTTTAACTTTTTTTTAAATCGCTTATATTAGCCGTTTATACGCAGTCATTTTTTTGGTCTTAACATCACCTTTTCCTTATATCTTTCAAAATTCTACTTTTTCTGGTTGCAATTTTTTTTCTTTTTTCGTTTTTTCTAAAAAAATTGTTGTTAAAACTTCAGCTTTTTTACCATCCATCATCTTTGCATGTTAAAATCAGTATGTTTTTATTTTGGCTCAATTATCATGATAAACGAAGATATCGCTTCTCCTTTTGTAAAGTTTGACCCACAAACTTGGGCTTCTTTTAAGCACTCATCTGAAAAGCTTACCCTCACTGAAGCCGATCTTGACAGATTTCTAGCTTTTAATGATAAATTATCTTTAGACGAAGTAAAAAGCATTTACCTACCGCTATCAAGCCTCCTTAGGATGTATTACATCAGTCGCCACGATCGTTTGGCTGTAATACAAAAGTTTTTAGGCTCGCCTATGGATTCTGTTCCTTTTATCATCTCTATCTCAGGATCAGTATCTGTCGGTAAGACTACTACTGCAAAACTATTAAGTGAACTTATTAAAGACTGGCCATGTAAACCTAAAGTTGCAATGATTACCACTGATGGATTCTTATATCCTAATAAGTATCTTGAAGATCATATGCTCTTAGGTAAGAAAGGTTTCCCTGCATCATATGATGTTAAAAGGCTAATTAACTTCCTATTAGATGTAAAAGAAGGCAAACCAAATCTTAAGGTACCAGTATATTCGCACCTAACTTATGACATTGTTCCTAACGAATTTACTGTTGTGGACAGACCTAATGTATTAATTTTAGAAGGTGTAAACGTACTACAGGATGGTACTGAATACCCTGAATACAGAAAGAAAGCTTTTATTTCTGACTATATCGACTATTCCATCTATGTTGATGCTGACGAAAAGCATCTGATGAAATGGTATATAGACAGATTTATCAAGTTGAAAGACAAAGCTTTCTCAGATCCTAATTGCTACTTTAACAAGTATGCTCATTTATCAGATGTCAATGCAGCTAGCATTGCCAAACTCATTTGGGAAGCTGTTAACCATGTAAACTTAATGGAGAACATCTTACCTTGCAGAAACAGAGCAAACTTAATCTTAAAGAAAGGACCTGATCACCATATAGAAGAGATCTATTTGCGTAAATAGCAACATTGATTAGTTTACTTTTAAAGTAAAACTTAACATCTAGATTTTGACTATGGTATAGACAATTTATGATTATAAATTAGTAGCTCAGGCATCTGAGCTACTAAGGGGTTTTGTAAACCTATTACTGTATGTAGGTAATATGACCAGAACGTATAGAAATCACGTTATCTTCAGAAGTTAAGAGTAAAGAGCCATGAGGATCAACACCTGCAGCTCTACCTTCAAAGATGCCCTGTTCATTCTCGACTCTAATGTTTCTTCCTAAAAGTTCATCTCTGGCTTTAAAGGATTCAATGATCATTTTTTTATTATTATCATTGAATTCATGACAAACTTTTTTGATGTTATTGATTAGTTGAACAGCTAAATCATTTCTCTTAAAGCCTTCAGGCTGAGTCTCAAAGATAGAGGTATAGTCCTTGTCAATGTTTGAAAACTCATCAGCATAGACATTAAGTCCTACACCAATAATTGCTTTGATCTTATTTTTATGAGGTACAGTTTCAATCAGAATGCCGCCAAATTTTTTAAGATCTTTATAAATATCATTTGGCCATTTCAAAAGAATATCTTCAAAACCAAAACGCTCTACAGCCTGAGCTACTGCAACACCGATACCTACAGATAAACCTTCTAATTTATTAAAATCATCAAAGATATAGCATAAAGACATGGTAAGTTGTTTGCCAAAAGTAGAGTGCCAACGACCTCCCCGACGACCACGTCCCGCCTCTTGGCATTCAGCAATTACAGTATCACCTGATGCTAGAAATTTTGAGTTTTTTAGCATATAAGTGTTAGTAGAATCGACAGATTCTAAAATTTCAATTCTGCCAGCTCCACTTACTCTTTTGAAAATAGAGCTATCATCTAACAGATCAACTTTGTTAGATAACGACAATGAATCATCATAATCTTGCAGATTGATACCTAAAGAAGCTAATTTCTCAGACAGATCTCGCAGCTCTGCATCTGACACATCTAAAGCAGTTTTAATAACTTCTTTTTTCAATGAAAGATCATTAGCAGAGTTTAAAAGTTTGACTAGTTTTAAAAAGCCTACAGAGTGTCCCAAGAAATTTCTCCTTTTGAACCGTATGTTCTTACCTCAGGTTCTAGTTTGATATTAAATTTATTTAAAACTTCAGCCATGATGTATTTTGCTAGGGCAACAACTTCGTGAGGTTTAGCATTACCCCTATTTACAATCACCAAAGACTGTTTTTCCCAAGTACCTACGTTACCGTGAGTAATACCTTTGCATCCTGCCTTTTCGATTAACCAACCTGCAGCTAGTTTATATAAACCATCTCCTGCGTCATATACAGGAATAGACTCATACTTTTGACGTAAAACATCAACTTCAGACTTATCAACAATAGGATTTTTAAAGAAGCTGCCTGCATTACCAACTAGACTAGGATCTGGTAATTTCTCTTTGCGCAAACCTACTATCTTGTTTCTTAATTCTAAGGCTGTTGTAAAAGACTCTCCTGATAAGCCTTTATAAACTAATTTTGGAGAGAATTTAGAACTTAATTCAAACACAACCTGAGTAATCACTAAAGGTCTGCTTTTATGCGTTTTAAAGTATGATGATCGATAAGCAAATTCACATTCTTCTTTTGAGAATGTTTGTGTAATATGGCGCTGTAAATCATAAGTTACAACTTCTTTAATCACATCGCCAATTTCAACACCATAAGCCCCTACATTCTGAATTGGAGCAGCACCAACAGTTCCTGGGATTGAAGACAGGTTTTCAAGACCAAAGATATTCTGAGAGATAAGACTGTCAATTAGAGAATCAAGGACAATACCAGCTCCAGCTTTAACGATAAATTTATCACCATCTTTTTCAACAGAAAGACTTTTTATCTGATTGATTAAAACAGTGCCATTGTAATCATCAGTAAAAAGCACATCTGAGCCATGCCCTAGTATCAGGACATTATCAGCTTGAACTCTCTTTAAATCTGCAAGACTGCTAATGACTACGCCGTCTTTTGACTGCACAGCCAATCCAAATGTGTTGTAAGGGGTTAAATCAAACATTCTAGTAAATTCTTTCTATCACACCGCCAAGTTTGCCAACTTTAGTTTCGATGTGCTCGTATCCTCTATCCATGTGGTAGATTCTGTCAACTATGGTAGTACCTTCAGCAGCAAGACCTGCAATCACTAATGAAGCTGAAGCTCTTAAATCAGAAGACATCACTTGAGCTCCTTTAAGAGCAGGCACACCTTCACAAATTACGGTATTTCCCTTAATTTCAAGGTGAGCGCCCATACGGATTAACTCAGCAATATGCATAAATCTATTTTCAAAAATAGTCTCAGTTACAGAACTTACACCATCAGCTAGTGCATTTAAAACAGTTATCTGAGCCTGCATGTCAGTAGGGAAACCTGGATGAGGTGCTGTCACTACATCTACAGGCTTAATCTGACGATTTCTCATATCAGCTGTAATAGAAGTTCCATCTACAGTAATGATTGCATTGGCCTGACGTAATTTCTGCAGTACAGATTCTAAAGTTGAAGGTAAAGTATTCAGACAAGTCACAATACCATGAGTTGCTATACCTGCAATTAAGTAGGTACCAGCCTCAATTCTGTCAGCAACCACGCTGTGCTCACAGCCATGTAACTTTTTAACACCTTCAATTTCGATTCTCTTAGTACCTGCGCCTTTAACTTTAGCGCCCATCTTATTAAGACAATCAGCTAAATCTACAACTTCTGGTTCTAAAGCTGCGTTTTCAATAATAGTTACACCATCAGCTAATGTTGCAGCCATCATTAGGTTCTCAGTACCTGTTACTGAGACTTTATCCATAATGATATTGCCACCATGAAGACGACCTGAGCCTATTGCTGTAGCTTTGATATAACCATCATCAAGCTTAATTTGAGCTCCCATTTCTTGCAGACCTTTAATATGCAGATCTACAGGTCTAGCACCGATGGCACATCCTCCAGGTAAAGATACCTCTGCAGAGCCAGCATAGGCTACAAGAGGACCTAACGCCATGATAGAGGCTCTCATGGTCTTTACTAATTCGTATGAAGCTACATGGTTAGTAACACCATTTTCAATAACTGCTTCTCCAGTATCTTGGTTGTATCCACACTTTTTACCAAGATCTTGAAGTAGTTTGAAACTTGTTTTTACATCAGCCAAGTCAGGTACATTTTTTAAACATACCTTTTCATCGGTCAGAATTGTTGATAATAAAATTGGAAGAGCAGCATTTTTTGCACCAGAAATTTTTACTTCACCGTCTAGTGCCTTTCCGCCTGAAATTTTGAACTTTGCAGTTTTATAACCTGTCACTTTTTCACCCTTATCTCACTTTTAGCGCAATTATTGTACATTAAAAACTGCAAATTTAAGACAACTCTTTTAAGTTTTGATGAGTAAGCAACAGTATTATTAAGACATGGTCAATTGCCGTAAATGCACCGTAAATCAATTTTGCTTGTCACGATAAGATAAAACTAATAAGCCTGAACTTATTAGCTTTATTTCAATTATGGCTTTACTGACAAGTCATAAGGAGTTTCCTGATAAACGTAATAGTTGATCCAGTTGCAGAACAACAAACTAGCATGACCTCTCCAAGTACACTTTGGAGCTTTGGCAGGATCATTATCAGGAAAATAATTTACAGGGATTTTAGGATTTTTACCTGCATCTGTATCACGAGTAAACTCTTGAAGTAATGTATCTACATCATACTCAGGATGTCCTGATACATAGACCTGACGACCATCATTAGAAACACCTAGATATAGACCAATTTCGTCACTTGAAGCTAATGCCTTAATATCTGTTTTCTTTTTGATGATATCTAATGGAAAATCACAATATCTAGAGATTGGAGCTTGGAAGACGTCATCAAAGCCACGTGTTAATGTGTCAACTTCATCAGATAGCCTGATATTGTAAATACCTGAAAGTTTGTCTTCTCTAAAAATAATATCAATTCCGTAGAAAACTTTTAGAGCAGCAGCAACTCCCCAACAAGAGAATAGGGTTGAGGTTACGTTCTTGCTACTCCAGAGTAAAATCTTTTCTAATTTTTCCCAATAGGTTACATCTTTAAATTCAGTCTGATCTAAAGCAGCACCTGTTACAATCATGCCATCGAATCTCTGATCTTTTATATCCTCAAATTCTTTATAAAAGTTATCCATATGAGATTGAGGTGTATTCTTAGAAATGTGATCGTCTACCCTTAGTAAAGTGATATTAACCTGTAAAGGAGTATTAGATAGCTTTCTCATATACTGAATTTCAGTATTGATCTTCTTTGGCATCAAATTTAGAAAGAGTAAATTTAAAGGACGAATGTCCTGATGACAGGATCTTTCCTCTGTCATAACGAAAACTTGTTCTGAATTTAAAACAGCCTTGGCAGGTAAGTCATTAGGTATGTTAATAGGCATAGAACAATCTCCATATAGTTAAATAACCTCAAGGAAGTTCACCTTAAGGGATCTTACCTATTAATATTCAATTTATTGTTATGGTAATTTTGTTATTTATGTTGGATTAATAAAATACTCTTGATTTTATCACTAATAACAAAATCTACAAAATCAAAGAGCTAATATTTAACCTTGCAGCCTGATGATATAAACTTATCCAGGGCTATAGTATCAACTACGTGGTAAGTATCTCCTTTTCTTAGGATAAATTCTGACAATCCATAAACATCTCCAGAATTTCCCCAATCATAGGTATAACCTAAAGCTGTCCATGGGTAATCTTTACCAGCTTTCATTTGATAAAACCAACTTTCAAAACTTTTATCAGAAGTTGTTAAAGACAATGCCATTTTATTTATGAAAGGATCTTGTATATAAGCAGGTCTTAATAACTTGTGAGGATCAATTAGAACAAGGCTCAAATGTGAATAATTAGAGTCTATTCTTTCTCCTAGAATTTGAATAATCCGTTTATTAGAGCAGTTAACAGTATTAGACAGCTTAGCTTCTAATTCTTTATAGCTTACCAGCCACAAAACATCAATAGAAAGTTCAATATCATGATCGATAGGATAGAACCTTGGAACATTATGAAATGTAGCCATAAGAACCAAGTCTCCAATATAAGTAACTAGATTATCATCCTTATTTAAGGTTACGAGATCATGAATATTAGATTTAGAAAAAAGATGAGTATTACGTACAGCATCAGCGTAAAGTTGTGCATCAGATAATGTCTGTACAGAACATGAATTACAGAGAAGACAAATTCCTATTAGAAAAGAGAAAAGAAACTTGAACATAAATTGATGCTGTAAAAACGAAAAAACCCGAATACATGTTCGGGTCTTTAAAGATAAGTGGCGGAACG
>ERZ1034680.142-NODE-142-length-49718-cov-16.338642_pt1 | contig 49718 bp, 40 predicted proteins | sample MGYA00520639_ERZ1034680 | MGnify/ENA primary metagenome ERZ1034680 (study PRJEB33766, sample SAMN09781760) | gut metagenome | biome: gut microbiome | host: Homo sapiens | place: Madagascar | study: EMG produced TPA metagenomics assembly of the PRJNA485056 data...
GGATTAACTTCCAGTTTTAAAATTTGTGAGTGGAACTTCGTTTTGCAATTAACCATTCCACATCATTTTTCAAATCCGGGAAGAAGTCCCTTTCGAATCGGGAAAAGATATGATATCTTGACTGTGTATCGAAATCGATTGAGCCTGCAGACGCATGGAAAGTCGGCGCCTGCAGACGGAACGGAAAAGGAGCATCGGAAAGGAACGCTATGACCGCATTGCCATGGGAGGAAGTTCATACTTTTTTCGATTACCTGAACCTTGAGGGAAACGGATCTGCGGAGGTGTCGGGCAATTGCGGAAAGGCGATCGCGATTCTTGCGAAATACATTCCGATCGGAAGGGTGGAAGCCAGTGTACAGGCTCCCAGGAACAGGCTTCGGCCGGAAGGGGAGCAGGGAACCATCCTTTTGTATGAAAGCGATTTGACGGAGAAGCTCGGGGAGCCCTGCTCCCTGACCATTCCGATTGCAGATGGCGGACAGGCGGTTCAGACGGTCTGGCCTCTTGCGAGGATCGAAGACAGGTTTACCGAGGAGGAAAAGGAGACTCTTTTCCTGTTCCTGCGGGAGATCTTTCACCGCTTCAGCCGCATGCAGATGAAGGCACTTCTTCTCCGGGCGCTTCAAACCGATATGGATACGGGGGTAGCTTCGCCGGAAGCATTTCTGGAATACGTGGAGAAAAAGCTTTCGGAGCATGCTCTGAAGGGCCGAAGCGTTGTGATGCTCAATATCCACAATTTCAAATATGTGAATAAGCTCCTGTCTTATTCCGAAGGGGACAAGGTTCTCTGGGAGTATGCAAACAGGGTAAAGAGCCTTCTGGATCCGAATGACTGCATTGCAAGACTGGGAGGAGATAATTTTGTCCTGATCACAGACAGCTCGAGGCTGAGGTTTCTGTTTCAGACACTTGGAGATTTTCACCTCACCTATGTTTCCAGGGGAGAGCAGACGGAGTTTCAGTTCGGGATGACTGCCGGCTATGGCTCCCTGGATGAGATTCAGGAGCCGACGGATGCCATGGCGATCTGCAGCGTTGCCTATCAGGCGGCAAGGCACAAGGGAGCCGGCTCGGTTGTACGTTTTTCTGAAGAAGTGCAGCAGGAGGTGATGCAACGCCAGAGCATCGTTTCCCTGTTCAAGCCCGCGCTCTCGGCGGGAGAATTTGTGGTTTTCTATCAGCCGAAGGTGGCGCTTTGCGATCATTCCATCTGCGGGGCGGAGGCGCTTGTCCGCTGGCTGCACCAGGGACAGCTGATTTCTCCCGGTGCGTTTGTTCCGATTCTGGAAGAGGAGGGCAGCATCTGCCAGCTGGACTACTATGTGCTGGAGAAAACCTGCCAGTTCCTGCGAAGGCGCATCGACAGCGGAAAAGAACCTCTGTGCATCTCCGTGAATTTCTCCCGAAGACACATGGAGGAGGAAAACCTTGTTCAGAAGATCGTGGCGGTGATCGATCGCTACGGGCTGGATCACAGCTATCTGGAGATCGAGCTTACGGAGAGCGAGGACTATCAGGACTATGAGAAGATGATGCAGCTGGTGGAGGGCCTGAAGAAGAACGGGATCGGAACCTCCATGGATGATTTCGGCACCGGCTTCTCCTCTCTGAATCTGATCAAAAAGGTGGACATGAGCGTCATCAAAATAGACCGCTCGTTCATTCCGCTGGAGATCGACTATCCGGAGAAGGAGAAGGACATCGTCATGTTCTGCAGCATGGTTCAGATGATGAAGCTCCTGAAGAAAAAGACAGTGGTAGAAGGCGTGGAGACGAAGTCGCAGCTGAAGTACCTGGAGGATGCCGGGTGCGAGGTTGTGCAGGGATATATTTTCGACCGGCCGCTTCCGGAGAACGATTTTGTCCGGAGACTGGAGTGCGGATACGCAGAGGTCGGCTGAGAGAACAGGCGCAGCAGATTTGCCCGGAGCAGAAAGACAGAACAGATGCAGCAGTTTTGCCCAAAGTGGTTTCTGAAACCAGCGGGCAGGACTGCTGCGTATTTTTTTAGTGGAAAAAAGAGCACAGACATGTATAATAAACTCTGTGTGTAAAGACTTTGACAGTTAGATCAAGGATAGGAGAACGATATATGATACAGGAAGATCTGGAACGGATCCGGCAGGAGGCACATGAACGTCTGGAGAAGGCGTTTTCTCCGGAAGAAATCAATCAGATCAAGGTTGATTTTCTTGGCAAAAAGGGACAGCTCACCGGTATTCTGAAGGGAATGAAGGATGTTGCGGCACAGGATCGCCCGAAGGTCGGACAGATGGTCAATGAGACCCGCGTCCGTATCGAGGAGGCCATCAGCCAGCATCAGAAGGAAATCGAAGAAAAGCTCCTTGCAGAGCGCCTGAAGGCAGAGAAGATCGATGTGACCCTTCCTGCGAAGAAGGAGACGAGAGGTCATCTTCATCCCAACACCGTAGCGCTTCGTGAGATCGAAGAGGTCTTTATCGGCATGGGCTATGAGGTGGTCGACGGACCGGAAATCGAGAAGGATTATTATAACTTCGAGGCTCTGAACATTCCGGCAGATCATCCTGCAAAGGACGAGCAGGATACCTTTTACATAGGCGGAGAGATGCTTCTTCGCACGCAGACCTCCGGCACGCAGATTCATGAGATGGAGAAGGGACATATCCCGGTCCGCATGATTGCACCCGGACGCGTATACCGCGCAGATGAAGTAGATGCGACGCACAGCCCTGTTTTCCATCAGGTGGAAGGCCTTGTTCTGGACAAGGGAATTACGTTTGCTGACCTGAAGGGGACTCTTGCGGAGTTCGCAAAGGCCATCTTCGGCGAGGACACCAAGGTCCGTTTCCGCCCCCATCACTTCCCGTTCACGGAGCCGTCCGCAGAGATGGACGTTTCCTGCTTCAAGTGCGGTGGCAAGGGCTGCAGCTTCTGCAAGAACGAGGGCTGGATTGAGATTCTCGGCTGCGGCATGGTACATCCGCACGTTCTGGAGATGAGCGGCATTGATCCGGAGGTATATTCCGGCTTCGCGTTCGGTGTAGGCCTTGAGCGTATCGCTCTGCTGAAATATGAAATTGATGACATGCGCCTTCTTTATGAGAATGACAAGCGCTTTATTGATCAGTTCTGAGCAGAGAATGGATTCTGATCGGAAGAAGGAGAGAATGGCTAATGAATACACCGATTTCATGGATTAAGGATTACGTTCCGGAGCTTGACTGCACGGACAAGGAATATTATGACCGAATGACTCTTTCGGGAACCAAGGTAGAGAACTGGAAGAATCTGGATCACAACTGTGAGAAAATTGTTGTCGGCCGCGTGGAGGCCATGGAGAAGCATCCCGATGCGGATCACCTCTGGGTTTGCAGGGTGAACATCGGAGCTGCCTATGCGGAGAACGGCTACAATGAAGAAAATGACGGCCTTCCCACGCACGGAGAAGAGACCGTAAACTGCATTCAGATCGTGACCGGCGCTCAGAACCTGAAGCTCTCGGATCTGGTTCCGACCTGCTTAAACGGCGGAAAGGTTGCCGGCGGTCATGACGGCGGTCCGCTGCCGGAGGATGGCATTAAGATCAAGGCCGGCAAAATGCGCGGACTTCCGAGCGTCGGCATGATGTGCGGAATCGAAGAGCTTGGCGCAACCGGAGACATGTATCCGGAGGCTCCGGAGAATGGCATTTATGTTTTCCCGAAGGAGCAGGAGGCAGAGCTTACTCTCGGCGCAGATGCGATCGAAGCGCTCGGCCTTCATGATACGAATTTCGAATATGAGATTACCTCCAACCGCGTGGACTGCTATTCCATTCTCGGAATTGCAAGAGAAGCGGCGGTAACCTTTGACAAGCCCTTTGTTCCTCCGGTTGTTTCGGTGAAGCATGAGGGAGCAAAGGACACCTCGGATTACGTGGATGTCACGATCGAGGACAAGGACCTCTGCACGCGCTACGTAGCAGCAATCTGCACGAACGTAAAGCTCGGCGAGAGCCCGCGCTGGATGCAGAGAAGACTTGCAAACTTCGGCATCCGCCCCATCAACAACCTGGTGGATATCACCAATTTTGTCATGATGGAATACGGCCAGCCGATGCATGCGTATGATTTCGATACCATCCACGGAGGCAGAATTATTGTCCGCCGTGCAAACGACGGGGACACCTTTGTGACGCTGGACGGACAGGAGAGGAAGCTTGACCGCGATGTCCTGATGATCAATGACGCAGACCGCGCAGTCGGCATCGCCGGCATCATGGGCGGCGAGGATTCCATGATCACGGAGAACGTACATACCGTTCTTTTCGAGGCGGCAACCTTCAACGGAACCAACATCCGCAAGGCCTCCAAGAGAATCGGAATCCGCACCGAGGCATCTGCGATATTTGAAAAGGGACTGGATCCGTACAATGCACTGGAAGCAATGAATCGTGCCTGCCAGCTGATGGAAGAGCTTGGCTGCGGCACGGTGGCAAAGAGCTATGTGGACGTACATGAGGAGCTGCCGGCTCTTCGCAGGATAAAGTTCGAGCCGGAGAAGATCAACGCTTACCTTGGCACCTCCTATACAAAGGAGAGAATGCTGGATATTTTCCGGAAAGAAGAGCTTGTTTATGATGAGCAGGCAGGGGAGCTTGTGATCCCGTCCTTCCGTCAGGATCTTCGTGCAATGTGCGACATCGCAGAGGAAGCGGCACGCTTCGACGGCTATGACAAGGTCCCGTCCACGCTCCCTGCAAGCTCTGCAACCGTAGGCGGCCTTCAGCCGATGATGAAGCTGCAGGATCTTGCCAGAACGGTTGCCATGGATTACGGCTATTCCGAATCGGAGACGTTCTCCTTCGAGAGCCCGAAGGTATTTGATACGCTTCGTCTGGATGCCGATGACGCAGAGCGTCAGGCCATCCGGATTTCGAATCCTCTGGGAGAGGATTTCTCCATCATGCGCACGCAGATGGTGAGCTCAATTCTGACCTCGCTGTCCACGAACTATGCGCGCAGAAACAAGGACGTGAAGCTGTTTGACCTCGGAAAGATCTATCTTGCGAAGGAGCTTCCGCTTGTTGGCTATCCCGATGAGAGACCGCAGCTGACGCTTGGCTTCTACGGAGAAGGAAACTTCTTCACCTTAAAGGGTGTTGTGGAGGATTTCCTGACCACCGCAGGCGTTTCGGAAAAGGTCCTGTGCGATCCTGATGCCGGGAAGAATTTCCTGCATCCCGGACGGCAGGCCCTGATTGTTCTCTCGAATCCGCACGGCGGCCCGAAGGGAGCACCGGTTCACACCGTGATCGGCTACATGGGCGAGGTTCATCCGACGGTTGCCAGGGCCTACGGCATGAACGACCGCGTATACATCGCGTGCATCGATCTGAAGAGTGTTCTGGAGAAGGCATCCTTTGCGCATCACTACGAGGGCATTGCGAAGTTCCCTGCAATGAGCCGTGACATTTCCATGGTTGTCCCGAAGGAGGTTTCTGCGGGCGAGATCGAGGAGGTTATTGAGCAGCGCGGCGGAAAGCTTCTGGAATCCTATCGTCTGTTCGATCTCTATGAGGGCGCTCAGGTGAAGCCCGGATGCAAGTCCATGGCCTACAGCCTGACCTTCCGCCACAAGGACCGCACGCTGGAGACCGAGGAAGTGGATAAGACCATGAAGAAGATTCTGAATGGTCTGGAAGAGCTGAACATCGAGCTTCGCTCCTGATTTACGGCCTTGACGCCGGAGCGGACGCGAAGGATCGATCCGCATATCAGCATATTGTCAATGCAATACGGAAGGGCAAGGCCGCGAAAAGGCCCTGCCCTTTTTTACAACAATGTGGTCAGGACGGTGATCATGAAGAGAAACAAACCGAACAATTTCATAAAATCTTCGGGAACGTCTCACGGGACGTCCCCTGCGAAGCGAAAGCGGCTGTCTCCGGAAAAAAGCTGTGACCTTCGGCGGCTGTCTTACCTTCTGATTGTGATTTATGCTTTGTCCCTGATTCCGGTTCTGATCATCGGGAAATACGACTATCCGTCAGCGGATGATTTTTCCATGGGACTTGGAACGCGGCTTGTCTATGAGGCAACCGGCTCCCTCCTTGCTGTGGCCGGCAAAATACTGTCGGAAACCGTGCGCTATTACCGGACATGGATCGGTTATTTTACCTCATGTCTGTTCACCACCGTATCCCCGGCCACCTTTGGGGAAGCCTGGTATGCGCTGACACCTGCGGTCATTCTCCTGGCCCTTCATGTCGGCGTCGCGGTTTTCTTCTATGCGCTGATGGAAAAGGCACTTGGCATGAACCGCTATGCCCGCCGCTGCATGACGGTGCTTGCGCTTTTTCTGATGGTTCAGCGGATGCCGGAGGGCAGCCTTCGTGTGGAGGCCTTCTACTGGTACAGCGGGGCGGGAAACTATACGCTCACCTTTTCGGCGTGCCTTCTGTATCTGGCCTTTTATGTGCTCTCGGTCTGCGGCGTCAGAAGCAAAAACCGGAGCCTGTTCCTGGTCCTTGCCTGCATCATGGGATTTCTGGCAGGGGGAGGAAACTACCTGAGCGCGCTCTCCTTTGCGGTGGTATCTGTGCTTTTTGCCGTTTATCTGGTGAAAATGAAAATCGGACGACTTCTTCCCGCAGCCTTTTATCTCTGCGGATTTGCAGTCAGCTGCCTTTCTCCCGGAAACCGGATCCGGGGAGGAGAGGCAGAAGGGTACGGAGCCCTGAAGTCGATTCTGCTCTCCCTTTATTACACCTTGTCCTATCCTCTGAATCAGTGGATGAACTGGGCGGTTCTTCTGATTCTGGCACTGGCCGGCGTGATTTTCTGGATGGGCTTTGCGGAGATTGAATTTTCCGGAGCAAACGCAAAAGCGGGCGGTGCTGCGGCTTCGGAGAAGGCGGGGGAGACGGTGGGCGGTGCTGCGGCTCCAGAGAAGGCAGGCAGCGGCGCACAGGCGGTACAGCTTCACTTTACGGCCCCCTTCCCTGCTGCGGTTCTTGCCTACGGCATCGTGAGCTGCGTTGTGACGCCGGCCCTCTATGCGCAGGGAAATATGGATGCCGGGAGAATTCAGAGCACCTTCTGGCTGCATGCCGTGCTTGTACTGCTCCTTCTGGAGTGGTATCTTGTCGGTGGACTGTACAAACGGTTTTCGAAGGAGCAGAATGCATCGGCAGCGTCCTGTCTGCGGAATGCATCGGCCGTGTCCTGTCTGCGGAATGCATCGGCCGTGTCCTGTCTGCGGAATGGTGCAGGCGGTTTTGTCCGGGCGATTCTTCTGTTTTTCATCGTGTTCTCGCTTCTTGCAGTAAAGGGAAATCCGGATTTCTACACCGGAACCAGCGCGGTATCCGAGCTTTTGGATGGCTCTGCCGCGCAGTACGGAAGAGAGAACGAAGAAAGGCTTCGTATTCTGAAAAATCCCAGGGAGCAGGACGCCGTGCTGCCACGCTATACCGTGCAGCCGAGTCTTCTCTATTTTGAGGATGTCAGTGAGGATCCGGACGACTGGATCAATCAGAAAATGAGTGAATATTATGGGAAAAACAGTATCCGCGGGATAAGCGGGTAAAGAAAGGAGCAAAAAATGGAACGAGTAAATGTGTGGAATACCTATGATCTGGAGAGACAGAAGAGCTGTTTTACCTTTGCGGAGGATTATCGCAGGTTCATTTCCGAGAACAAGACGGAAAGAGAGTGCGTGGACTCCTTTGTGAATGCGGCGGAGGATGCCGGATACGTAGAGCTCTCCCGTGCCATCGAGGAGGCAGAGAAGAATGGGAAAAAGCTTCAGCCCGGCGACAAGGTATACATGACCTGGATGAATAAGTCGATGGTGCTGTTCCGCCTCGGGACGCGTCCCATGGAGGAGGGCGTCAATATTCTGGGCGCACACATTGACAGCCCCCGCATGGATGTCAAGCAGAACCCTCTGTATGAGAAGGGCGGCTACGGATATCTTGATACCCATTACTACGGCGGCATCAAGAAGTATCAGTTTGTCGCAAGACCTCTTGCCATTCACGGCGTGATCGTAAAAAAGGACGGCGAGACGGTTGTCCTGAACGTCGGTGAGGATGCAGACGATCCCGTATTCTTTATTTCCGATCTTCTGATTCACCTCGCACAGGATCAGATGCAGAAGAAGGCGGCTGAGGTCGTTGAGGGTGAAGCGCTTGACCTCATCATTGGCAATAAGCCGATCATCATTGATGCGAAGACCAAGTCCGGGAAAAAGAAGGAGGAGCTTCCGAAGGAGGCTGTCAAGAATTCTCTTCTCGCCATTTTGGAAGAGATGTACGGCATCAAGGAGGATGATTTTGAGTCCGCAGAGCTGGAAGTCGTTCCCGCAGGTCCTGCAAGAGACGCAGGCTTTGACCGCAGCATGATCCTTGGCTACGGACATGATGACCGGGTTTGCGCATATCCCTCCTTCCGCGCAATTCTGGACGAGGAATTCGATGGGGAGAACGGAGCACCGGAGCGCACCAGTGTCTGCCTTCTGGTAGACAAGGAGGAGATCGGATCGGTCGGCGCAACCGGAATGCAGTCCCATTATTTTGAAAATGCACTGGCTGAGGTCATGAACCTTCGCGGGGAGTACACAGAGCTCAAGCTCCGCCGCTGCCTTGCAAACTCCGATATGCTCTCCAGCGATGTATCCTCTGCCTTTGATCCGAACTGGAGCGAGTGCTTCGATGAGAAGAATACGGCCTTCCTTGGACGCGGAATGGTCTTCAACAAGTTTACGGGCTCCCGCGGAAAGAGCGGCTCCAACGATGCCAACGCTGAGTTCATCGCGCATCTTCGTGATATTTTCAGCAAGGAGGGCGTTGTTACCCAGACCGCAGAGCTTGGCAAGGTAGACGTCGGCGGCGGCGGAACCATCGCTTACATCCTTGCACTGTATGGCATGAACGTTATTGACAGCGGCGTTCCGGTACTGTCGATGCATTCCCCGGCGGAGGCAATTTCCAAGGCGGACCTCTACGAGGCATACCGCGGCTACAAGGCGTTCCTTCGCGATGCCAATCTCAGAAACGCGTAAAACAAGATTCCTCAGACACCACTGTGGGTGAGAAGTGCAGGCTGGGGAAGCATCCCTGTTCGATGAAATCCTTGGCTGAGGATGTTTTTGGGTGGCGGAAGCATCTCTATTCGATGAAAAATTCGCTGAGGGATGCTTTTTGAGCGGCGGATACATCCCTATTCGATGAAAAATTCGCTGAGGGATGCTTTTCGAGCGGCGGATGCATCCCTATTCGGAAGAATTCGTCGCCAAGGATTATTTTCCCGAGACGAATACATCCCTATTCGGAGAAATTCGTCGCCAGGGATTATTTTCCCGAGACGGATACATCCCTATTCGATGAAAAGTCCGCTGAGGGATGCTTTTCCAAGGGGAAATGCATCCCTCAAGGCCATGAAAGCACTTTAGGGATGCATTGACAGCCTGAGAAGCATCCTCAAATCTCAGCATCAGCAGATAGAGATGCATTGTTCGCAAATCAGGTGGACTACGGCTCAAACGCAAAGCTGAGGCTCCAAAGTGAAGCCTCAAACACAAAGCTGAGATCTCAAAAAGCAAAAGTAAGAACAAAGGCAAAAAACAACATGAGTGAAATCAACGAGAACATTGCTCCCGCAAACGAGGCGGGAGCAGGGAGCGGCGGGAATGTGCCTCTTGGACACAAGACCGCGGATTATTATTTTGACCTGCCAAAAGAATTGATAGCGCAGGATCCCAATGAGCAGAGGGACGGCTGCAGAATGCTCTGCATTGACCGGAATACCGGTGAGCTGGAGCATAAGGTTTTCCATGACATTATTGATTACCTGGAGCCGGGAGAGACGCTGGTTCTGAACAACACCAGAGTGATTCCGGCAAGACTCCTCGGAACCAAGGAGGGAACCGGCGCAAATGCGGAAATTCTTCTGTTGAAGCGGCGCGAGAATGATGTCTGGGAGACATTGGTGCGTCCCGGCAAGAAGCTTCGCCCGGGAGCAAGAGTGACTTTTGGCGACGGCGCGTTGACCGCAGAGATCATGGATGTTCTGGACGATGGAAATCGTCTGGTGAAGTTTTATTATGATGGAATTTTTGAGGAGGTGCTGGACCGGCTCGGTGAGATGCCGCTTCCTCCGTACATCACACACAAGCTGGAAGATCCGAACATGTACCAGACGGTGTATGCGAAGTTTGACGGAAGCGCGGCAGCGCCGACGGCAGGGCTTCATTTTACCGAGGAGCTTCTGAAAAAGATTCAGGACAAGGGAGTCAATCTGGCCTATGTCACGCTTCATGTAGGGCTTGGAACCTTCCGCCCGGTCAAGGTGGATGATGTGACGAAGCATCACATGCACACTGAGTGGTACAACGTACCGCCAGCTGCCGCAGATCTCATCAACGAGACCCATGCCAGGGGAAAACGCGTCATCTGTGTTGGAACCACCAGCTGCCGCACCGTAGAGTCTGCAGCAGATGAGAACGGCATTGTGCATGCAGGGGCAGATAACACCTCCATCTTCATTTATCCGGGCTACCGGTTTAAGGTGATGGACGGATTGATCACCAATTTTCATCTGCCGGAGTCCACACTGGTGATGCTGGTCTCAGCCTTTGCGGGAAGAGATCATGTTCTGAACGCATATCGGGAAGCGGTGAAGGAGAAATACCGCTTCTTCAGCTTTGGGGATGCGTGCTACTTCCATTAAACAGGGCGCTTGCCCGGCGGAAATCATCCCTGCCGAGCAATTCTGTCGAAACAGGATGCATTTCCCTGCTGGAAATCATCCTTGCTGAGCAATTCTGTCGAATCAGGATGAATTTCCCCGGCGGGAATCATCCCTGCCAAGCAATTCTGTCGAATCAGGATGAATTTCTCCGGCGGGAATCATCCCTGCCGAGCAATTCCGTCGAATCAGGATGAATTTCCCCGGCGGGAATCATCCCTGCTGAGCAATTCTGTCGAATCAGGATGCATTTCTCTGTTGGAAATCATCCCTGCACAGAAATTTCTTCGAATCAGGATGAATTTCCCTGTTGGGAATCATCCCTGCACAGAAATTTCTTCAAAACAGGATGAATTTCTCCGGTGGAAATCATCCCTGCACAGAAATTTCGTCGAAACAGGATGCAATTCCCGGCGGGAATCAAGCAGACAGGCTATTCCGCCGGGAAATGGTGCCAGCCTTACCAAGAATGCCGCCGGCTTCACCACGACTTCCGGTACTGGCTGGGGGTGATCCCCTCCACCTTTTTGAAAATACGAGAGAAATAATTGGCATCGCGAATGCCGACACGGGCTCCTGCCTCCTCCAGAGAAATATCGGAGAAGCGCAGGAGCTTTTTGGCTGCTCCGATGCGGGCATGGATCAGGTAATTTCCGATGGTTGTGCCGTACTGCTGGCGAAACCGCCGCATGAGGTAATACTTGTTGAAGTGGAACTGTTCCGCAAGAAAATCGAGGGACAGGTCCTCTGCGTAGTGCAGATCCAGGTAATCCCGGACGTCGGCGATGCTGCTTTCGGAAGGCACGTTGCCTCCCTCGCGGTCCGAACAAATGGCAGAGGAGAATTTTCCCTGGGGATTCCAGGCCTCCTCCATGGTCCGTGACAGAAGAGAAGAGAGGGCCTCATTGAGCTTCATGTCCCTTGTATAGCAGTCGGAGAGGGAAATGTCGTAAATGCTGTCCAGAAGCGTAAGAAACTGTCCGGCCAGAGCTTCGGTGGCAGGATGAAAAACAGGACCGGAATTCCGTTCCAGAAACTTTCGGTAAATGCCGGGCATCTGACTTCCGTTGAAATGCACCCATTTCAGCTCCCAAAGATTCCGGGAGGTCGTATGTGAATAGGAATTCAGACAGTCCAGAAAAACACAGTCTCCCTTGCGCAGAACATAGTCATGCCCGGATACGGATAGACTCCCGCTTCCGGAGACAACCAGGAAAAAAAGGTAAGAGGACAGGCCGCTTCTCTTGCTGGTATGGGGCTTTGCGGCCCGAAGAGAACCGGCCTCCTGCAGGTGAAGAAGGCATTCCCTTGCAAAGGAGGATGGTGTGTAAATGTTTCGATGAGAGGTGACAAGATCACCGTGAAATTCTGCTGTCTGAGCCATAGCCTGCCTCTTTCTGAACGTTTTTCGAACACTTCCGGCACCTGATTCCTGAGAGCCCTTCCCTGGATTTTCTGGCGCCTGATTCCTGAGAGCCCTTCTCTGGATTTTCTCAGGCCTGTTTCCGAAAACTTTCCCGGACCTGCATCCGGAACCTTCCCAGAACATTTTCCCACGTCTGTTTCCGGAGAAAATATACCATGCTTCCTCACACTGCCGATGATCAACTTTGTGCTACTGCAAATGCAAAACAGGACAGCATCGTGCATGGAAACATTGAAATCATATGCTATGATTAATATGTTGACATGAAATACGAAATGTCAAGATTGTACCAGTAATAATTGGAAAAGTAACCGCTCCGGACCGCTTCGGGCTTCTTTGGCTTTGCGGCAGGAGCAAAACCATGACAGACAAACAGCAAGACAGAGGAGAAAAAATATGGCAAAGACAGCTCTGATCACCGGCGTTACCGGACAGGACGGATCCTACCTTTCGGAGTTCCTTCTGGAAAAGGGATATGAAGTACACGGAATCATTCGTCGTTCCTCCGTGGATTATCGCGAGAGAATCGCACATCTGGAGAACAATCCGCACTTCCACCTCCATTACGGAGATCTCGGCGATTCGATGAGCATGATGCAGGTTATCAGCAAGGTTCGCCCGGATGAAATCTACAACCTCGCTGCACAGTCCCACGTTCAGGTTTCCTTTGATGTTCCGGAGTTCACGGCAGACGTGGATGCCATCGGAGTTCTGCGTGTCCTGGAAGCGGTCCGCCTGTGCGGCCTGAAGGATACCTGCCGCATTTATCAGGCATCCACCTCGGAGCTTTTTGGCAAGGTGGAGGAGGTTCCGCAGCGCGAGACAACCCCGTTCCATCCCTACAGCCCGTATGCCGTCGCGAAGCAGTACGGCTACTGGATCGTCAAGGAATATCGGGAAGCCTATGGCATGTTCGCCTGCTCCGGAATTCTGTTCAATCACGAATCCGAGCGCCGCGGCGAGACCTTTGTTACAAGAAAAATAACCCTTGCAGCAGCCAGAATTGCACAGGGACTGCAGGACAAGCTTTATCTTGGAAATCTGTCCTCTCTCCGCGACTGGGGCTACGCAAAGGACTATGTCGAGTGCATGTGGCTGATTCTGCAGAACAAGGAGCCGGAGGATTTCGTCATCGCAACCGGCGAGCAGCATTCGGTCCGCGAGTTTGCACAGCTTGCCTTCCACGATGCCGGCATTGAACTCGAGTGGCAGGGCGAGGGCATGAACGAAAAGGGAATCGACAAGGCAACCGGAAAGGTGCTTGTTGAGGTTTCTCCGGACTTCTACCGCCCGACCGATGTCGTAAATCTTTGGGGCGATCCCACCAAGGCGAAGACGCACCTTGGCTGGAATCCGACCAAGACAACCTTCGAGGAGCTTGTCCGCATTATGGTAGAGCACGACATGCAGAAGGTTGCGGTAGAGCACGAGCAGGAAGAAATCAAAAAGAAGCTGGAGAAATAATCTCCGGGCCGGAAAGGACGTACAGAAGCTATGATGGAAAAAAATGCGAAAATTTACGTGGCAGGCCATCGCGGAATGGTTGGCTCTGCGATTAAGAGAGAGCTGGAGCGCCAGGGATATACGAATATCATCACCCGCACACACAAGGAGCTGGATCTGACCAGACAGGATGCAGTGGAAGAGTTTTTTGCCGCGGAAAAGCCGGATTATGTTTTTCTTGCTGCAGCAAAGGTGGGCGGCATTGTGGCAAATGAGGAAGCTCTGGCCGACTTTATGTATGACAACATGATTCTGGAGATGAACGTTGTGCACAGCGCGTGGAAGAACGGCTGCAGGAAGCTGGAATTCCTCGGAAGCTCCTGCATTTATCCCCGCATGGCACCGCAGCCGATGACAGAGGACTGTCTCCTGTCGGGACCGCTTGAAAAGACCAACGAGGCCTATGCCCTCGCCAAGATTTCCGGCCTGAAGTACTGCGAGTTCTTAAACCGTCAGTACGGAACGGACTACATCTCCGTAATGCCGACAAACCTCTACGGCCCGAATGATAACTATCATCCGACACACAGCCATGTGCTCCCTGCGCTGATCCGCAGATTCCATGAGGCGAAGGAGCAGAACCTTCCCTATGTGACCTGCTGGGGAGATGGCTCGCCGCTTCGCGAGTTCCTCTATGTGGATGATCTTGCAAACCTCTGCGTGTTCCTGATGAACAACTATTCCGGAAACGAAACCGTCAATGCAGGAACAGGAAAGGAGCTGACCATCAAGGAGCTGACAGAGAAGGTGGCAGCCATCATCGGCTACACCGGAGAAATCCGCTGGGATACCTCCAAGCCGAACGGGACCCCCAGAAAGCTCCTGGACGTATCCAAGAGTAAAGAGATGGGCTGGGAAGCAAAGACCTCTCTGGATGAGGGAATCCGCCTGACCTACGAGGACTTCCTGCACAATCCGATGCGGGCAGAGCGCTGACAACAGGCAGCATGATTTTCTGCCACGGCAGGTGCTTCAGGACGGGCCCGGCAGACGCCGCGGCAGGTGCGCCCGGAAGTGTGACGGGCGGCACGAACGAAGGAGAGACCAGCTATGCATATTATTCTATTATCCGGCGGATCGGGAAAGCGCCTCTGGCCCCTTTCCAATGACATCCGCTCCAAGCAGTTTATAAAGATTTTTCCTGCGGAAAACGGGGAATATGAGTCGATGGCGCAGAGAATGTACCGTCAGATCCGCAAGGTAGATCCGGACGCAACCGTGACCGTCGCGACGAGCCGCTCACAGGTTTCTCAGCTGAAGAATCAGCTGGGAGACGGAATCGGCGTATCTCTGGAGCCGTGCAGACGGGATACCTTCCCGGCGATCGCACTGGCGACGGCGTACCTGCACGATGTGCAGAAGGTGCCGGAGAACGAGCCGGTGGTGGTCTGCCCGGTAGACCCCTATGTAAACGAGGATTATTTTGAGGCACTTCGGAAGCTCTCCGATCTGGCGGAAAGCGACGCCTGCCATCTGACCGTGATGGGAATTGAGCCGACCTATCCCTCGGAGAAGTACGGCTACGTCATTCCGATCAGCAAGGACAAGGTGAGCCCGGTGAAGACCTTTAAGGAGAAGCCGGACGTGGAGACTGCGAAGCAGTACATCGAAGCAGGCGCGCTGTGGAATGCAGGTGTTTTCGCTTACAAGATCGGTTACGTTCTGGAAAAGGCGCATGAGCTCATGGACTTCACCGACTACGACGACCTGTTTGCAAAATACGACACGGTGAAGAAGATCTCGTTCGATTACGCTGTGGCGGAGCACGAGCCGCTCATCCAGGTCATGCGGTTTTCCGGTGACTGGAAGGACATGGGAACCTGGAATACGCTGACGGAGGCCATGGAAGAGCCGGTCATCGGACAGGGCACCTTAAACGACACCTGTGAAAATGTCGATGTCGTGAACGAGCTGAACGTGCCGATCCTCGCGATGGGGCTTAAGAACGTTGTCATCGCAGCGTCCCCCGAGGGAATTCTGGTCTCTGACAAGGAGCAGTCCAGCTACATCAAGCCGTATGTGGATGCCATGGACCAGCAGGTGATGTTCGCGGAGAAGTCCTGGGGCTCCTTCCAGGTGCTGGATGTCGAGAAGGAGAGCATGACCATTCTGGTGACCCTAAAGGAGGGACATCAGATGAATTACCACAGCCACGAGCATCGTGACGAGATCTGGAACGTCATCGCGGGCGAAGGCCGTACCATCGTGGATGGCATGGAGCAGAAGGTAAAACAGGGCGATGTGATCACCATGCAGGCGGGCTGCCGCCACACCATCGTCGCCGACACGGAACTGAAGCTGATAGAGGTTCAGATCGGCAAGGAGATCAGTGTGCATGACAAGCAGAAATTCGAGCTGGAAATCTGATTTCGCCGCAGGAGCATCCGGTCCGGAAGCCGAAGAAATCAAGCGGACAACTGAATTCGGAAATCGAAGAGGACCGATTCCGCTCCTTCCTGCAGGAAAGGATTACCTGTGGGGAGGAAGACGGCTTCGGGATGATTTTTCCAAGGATATCCCACTGACGCCCCTTGCGGAAACCTGGGAGTGCTCGACGCACCCCGACGGACTCTCGCTCCTTGCAGAGGATCCGGACACAACACTCCATGAGCTGCTGCAGGAGAATCCGTGGATGTTCGGCACGCACCCTGCCAAGAGCATGCCGGAGGCGGTGGAAAAAGGCGAGCTGCCTGTTCTCATCAAGTTCATTGACGCAGCCGCCGATCTCTCAGTGCAGGTGCATCCGGACGACGCATATGCAAGGGAGCATGAAAACGGACAGCTCGGGAAGAGCGAGATGTGGTACGTCGTCGACGCGGCTCCCGACGCGAAGCTTGTCTACGGCTTCTCTCATGATATGGACCGGGAAAGAGTGCGGGAGGCTGCACAGAACGGAACTCTCGAGAAGCATCTGCAGCGGGTGCCGATCAGAAAGGACGATGTTTTCTTCATTCCGGCCGGAACCGTTCATGCAATCGGCGGCGGGAGCCTCATCGCGGAGGTGCAGGAGAGCTCGAACCTGACCTACCGGCTGTATGATTATCACCGCATCGGGAAGGACGGAAAAGAACGGCCTCTTCACCTGGAAAAGGCGCTTCAGGTCGCAAGGCTCTCTGCGGCAGAGGAGCCAAGGCAGCCGATGCGCGTTCTGAATTATCGCCCGGGCTTTGCCTCGGAGTTTTTATGCAGGTGCCGTTATTTCGAGGTGCGGCGCCTCCTTCTGAATACACAGAGAATTCGGAAAATGGCATCTTTTCAAACAGATGACACTTCCTTTCACGTTCTGATTTGCACAGATGGGTGCGGCGTGATATCTTGTAATAGATCACGTATGCCCTTTTTCCGCGGGGACACTTTTTTTGTTCCTGCCGGCAGCGATGAAATCCGTATTCACGGAATTGCAACGCTGCTCGATGTGAACTGTTGATATCCGGGAATCCCGGATGGAGAAACGGATGCTGCAGCGGGCGCAGGTCTGCCGCAGACATAATTGTGCAGAGAGGAATATGAAAAAATTAAACGGAACCGTGATCGTCACCTATCGGTGTAATGCCAGGTGTACGATGTGCAACCGATATAAAGCCCCTTCGCTTCCCGAAGAGGAAATCTCACTTGAGACCATCAAAAAGCTCCCGCCGATGTATTTTACGAATATCACCGGTGGGGAGCCTTTTATACGTTCAGATTTGAAGGACATTGTGCGGGAGCTCTCGAAGCTCTCCGACCGGATCGTCATTTCAACGAACGGATTCTTCACAGACCGGATTCTGGATCTGTGCAGGGAATTTCCGAATGTCGGAATCCGCATCTCCATTGAAGGCCTGGAGGATACCAACAATGAAATCCGCGGGCTTCAGAACGGCTACCAGAGAGGCTATCAGACGCTCTGCAGGCTGAAGGAGATGGGCTTAAAGGACGTCGGCTTCGGAATGACGGTGCAGGACCGCAATGCGCCGGATCTTGTTCCGCTGTATGATCTTTCCAACAAGCTCGGCATGGAATTTGCAACGGCAAGTCTCCACAACTCGTTCTACTTTGTGGAAGCGAAGAACATCATTCATGACCGCCCGATGGTTGCGCAGCATTTTGAGGACCTCGTGAACCGGCTGTTGGATTCCAACGAGCCGAAGAAGTGGTTCCGCGCGTATTTTAACCACGGACTGATCAATTACATCTACGGGCAGAAGCGCCTTCTTCCCTGCGATATGTCCTTTGACACCTTCTTTATTGATCCCTATGGGGATGTTATGCCCTGCAACGGGACGAAGGCCAAGGAGGTCATGGGCAATCTGAACACCCAGTCCTGGGAGGAACTCTGGAATTCGGAGCAGGCGGAGCAGGTCCGCGCCAAGGTCCGTGCTTGCGACCGGCAGTGCTGGATGATCGGCTCGGCATCGCCCGCCATGCACAAATATATCTGGAAGCCGGCTCTCTGGGTGATTCATCACAAGTTCCTGCGCTTCTGGAAAAAGAAGAAGTATTCCATGTATGAAATTCCGGCAGTCCGGGATTTCCGCGACGGTAAGATCACGAAGGAGGAGCTGGATGCCTGCTCGACCTGTGACCTTTCCGGTGCCTGCATCAATAACGGCCTCAGCAGCGCCTCCGAGGAGCTTCTGAAGAACAAGGCCGGGGAGGATTTCGTCGCTGAGGACATGCGCAGACAGAATTTATGACGCCAGAACAGAACAGAAAAAAAACGGTGAAAATCATTGTCACCACACATAAGAAATACCGCATGCCGACAGATCCCATGTATCTTCCGATTCATGTGGGAGCTGCCATCGAGAAGACGGGAGAGGGGCAGGAGCCGGATCTTGGCTATGTGAAGGATAACATCGGCGCCAACATTTCCTCGCGAAACCCTTATTTCTGCGAGCTGACGGGTCTCTACTGGGCGTGGAAGCACCTGCACACCGATTACATCGGACTGGTGCATTACCGGCGGCATTTCCGCGGAAACGGGAAAACGCACCGCTCCGGAATCCGCGGGGATATTTTTGACAAGGTACTTACCTACCGCGAGCTGGAGCCGATGCTCGGGAAGTACAAGGTGTTCGTCCCTGCGAAGCGCTTCTACGTGATTGAGTCCCTGTATTCCCACTATGAGCACTCACATTACATCGAGCATCTGAATAAGACGAGAGCCATTCTGGAGGCAAAATATCCGGAGTATGTCCCTGCCTTTGACAAGGTTATGGCGGAGCGCTCGGGGCACATGTTCAATATGATGATCATGGAGCGGGAGCTCCTGGATGAATACTGCACGTGGCTCTTCGACGTTCTGTTCACCCTGGAGAACCAGGTGGACATCCGGAATTATTCCTATTTCCAGGGACGCTACTGCGGACGGGTCGGCGAGCTGATTCTGAATGTCTGGCTCTGCTATCAGGTGGAGAGCGGACGGCTTCAGAAATCAGACATCAAGGTGCTTCCTTATCTTTATGTCGAGCACGTCAACTGGTGGAAGAAGGGAAAGCAGTTCCTCCGCGCGAAATTTCTTCATGAAAAATACGAGGTTCAGTGATGGGCTTATCGACGGTCGATGCATTTAAACACATCCGTTCGGAGGAAGCTCTGACGCTGACGGATGCACAGCTCAAAGACCTGCAGAGGACGTTAAACGGCATGCTTTCTGATCTGGACGAGTGCTGCAGACGAAACGGTCTGACCTACGTCCTGGGCGGCGGCTCCTGTCTCGGGGCAGTCCGCCACCACGGCTTTATTCCCTGGGATGATGATGTTGATGTCAACATGCCGCGGGCGGATCTGGAGAAGTTTCTCGTCCTCTTTGAAAAGGAATACGGCGACCGGTACTGGGTGCATTCGCCGCAGACGACAAAGGGATACGGACTTACGCTTTCCCGCATCCTTCTGAAGGGAACCTCTGTCCGCACCCGGGAGGATTTTCAGAACGAAGAATGCGGCGCATTTCTGGATATTTTCCCGATCGAGAATACGTATGACAACAAGCTCCTTCGGAGGCTCCACGGCCTGTCCTGCATGGCAGCAGGCTTTGCACAGTCCTGCTCGAAGTTTAAGAGGGACCGGAAAGAGCTCCTTCGACTTGCCTCTTCCATTGAAAATCCCGGAGAGAGGAAGCATTACCTGAAGATTTTCCGGATCAAAATCGCACTGGGCTGTCTTTTTTTCTGGCACTCTCCGGACGGCTGGACAAAGCAGTGCGACCGCGTGTACAAACGCTGCACCGATTCGAATTCCGGCTATGTGACGATGCCTTCCGGGCGCGGCCATTTCTTCCGGGAGCTGTATGAGAGGAAGCAGATCCTGCCGGGAATCCCTATGGCATATGAAGACCGGCAGTATCCGGTGCCTTCGGACTATGATGCCTATCTTACACGGCTCTACGGAAATTACAGGGAGATTCCGCCGGAGAACAAACGGGAGAAGCACATTTTCTTTGCCCCCTTCTGTCTGCAGGATGAGACGAAGGGACGGGAATAAATGGAAAGAGAATAAAAGGGTCGAGAGTAAAAAGGACGAGAGTAAAAAGGAACGAGAGCAAAAAGGGACGAGAGCAGAGAGATGAAAATAAGAGACATGAATGTCGCATTGATTTTTGCCGGGGGAACCGGAAAGCGCATGAACACCAAGGGCGTTCCCAAGCAGTTTCTGGAGCTCTACGGCAAGCCGATCATCATCTATACGATCGAGAAGTTCGAGAACAATGACGAGATCGACGGAATCGTGATCTCATGCCTGCGGGAGTACATCCCGAAGATGTGGAAGCTGTGCAACAAGTTCCATATCACCAAGGTGCAGGCCATCGTGCCCGGCGGCGAGACCGGACAGGAGTCGATTTATCACGGTCTCTGCAAAATCGATGAGCTGTTCCCCGGAAATTCCGTGGTGCTCGTCCATGACGGCGTGCGTCCTTTGGTGGACTCGGACACCATCACAAATGCGGTCCAGTGCGTCCGCGAGCACGGCTCCGCCATCACGGTGACGCCTGCGACGGAGACGATCATCACAGAGTCGAAGAACGGCGAGATCGGCAACATTCTGGACCGCGCAGCCTGTCAGGTCGCAAAGGCACCGCAGTGCTTCTTCATTCAGGACCTTCTGGATGCCCACGAAAAGGCGAGAAAAGAAGGAAGAGAAGACTTTATCGACTCGGCCAGCCTGATGCGGCATTACGGCTACAAGCTGTACGCCGTCGAAGGCAGGACAGAGAACATCAAGATTACAACCCCGATTGACTATTACATTTTCAAGGCAATCGTGACCGCAAGAGAGAATTCCAATGCTTTCGGGCTTTGAGACGCAGAGTCCTGAATGACGGCTTCGGGACGCCCGGCTTGGAAGTGAGAGATTTACAGGGAGGATGTTTTAGTTTACATGAGTGCAGTAGGACACGTACTTGGCAAGAAATTCAGACGCCTGTTACCCGTGATGGTGGAAGGCAAATTTTTCAAAAGAATCGGCAACTGCTTCAAACAGTTCTTTACATTTCTGGACCGCAAAATCGGCTATGGCTGCCGATGCCTTCTGTGGAGACATACGAAGACAAAGGAAAATCAGGTCATGTTCTTCCCGTTCTCCCATTCGGTCGGCTGCAATCTGAAATACATCAGTGATGAGCTGATCCGCAGACAGGCACCCGTGGAGATCTGGTGGAGCGTTACGAATCCCCTGACCGCGCGGATCGATGCAGCGGAAATCGTTTCGAAGAACTACGAGGTCAATGAACATGTCCTTCGCCTTGCAGGCGGGCACCGGGTCTTCGGGAAGAAGCTGGAGGAGTGGCTTTCGGAAAACGGCGGGAAAGACAGTGCCAAGGCACCTTCAAAGGAAGAGGCTGCTGTCAAGGCTCGTTCGGAGCAGGAGACTGCTGTCAAGGCTCCTTCGAAGGAAGAGCTGATGGCAGCGCGTGAGATTCGTAAGATCGAAGCCTTCATCGAAGAGCATGTGCATTTTATAGAGACCAACACCTACGAGTACTTCGAGGCGGCAGCGGCATCGAAGGTGCTGTTCACCAATTCGCTCCTCGGTGATAAATTTTACCCCTTCCCCGTTCGCAAGGATCAGGTGGTGGTGGAGACCTGGCATGGTTCCCTTGGCATCAAGCGTTTTGATCCTGCCCATTACAACACCAATGTGTCATGGCCGATCGCGGCGGCAAGAACCGGAAAGCTCACGACGCAGATTATTTCCAATTCCTCCTTCGAGGACGGCGTGTTCCGTGAGACCTTCTGGAAGGAGACGCCGATTCTGAAATACGGACATGCGCGAAACGATATTTTCTTCCCGCAGTCGGAGCAGGTGCGCAGCTATCTGAAGCAGCGCTTCTGCAAGGACAACGGACTTTCGGAGGACACAAAATTCGCGCTCTATGCGCCGACCTTCCGGGACGACCACAATTTTGCCGTGTATGATCTGAACGCAGAGCAGACGCTGAACGCGCTGAGAAAGCGCTTCGGCGGGGAGTGGAAGCTGCTCCTTCGTTATCATGACAACGATAAGGGCGGCGAGGCAAAAAAAAACACGGTGAAGTCCTGCGACGTCATCGATGTCACAAAATATCCCGACATGCAGTCGCTCCTTGCGTTTACGGATGTCGGCATTACGGACTATTCGTCCTGGATTTATGATTATGTGCTGCTCCGCAAGCCCGGCTTCCTTTTTGCCATGGACCGCAGCAAGTATGACAACGAGCGCGGCTTCTACTTCCGTCTGGAGGATACCCCGTTCCCGGTTTCCACGGATTCCGATGAGCTGGAGGAGTCGATCCTTTCCTTTGACGAGGAGCTGTTCCGGAAACGCGTCACAGAATTCCTTTCTGACAAGGGCTGCATGGATGACGGAGACGCATCCGTAAGGATTGCGGATCAGGTCATGGAATGGACTGGAAAATCATGAGAAAACAGCACAATGTCACGATTGATTTTCTTCGCTTTCTCTTCTCGGTGATTGTGGTGCTGCATCATTCCCGGTATGTACTTGGAGATGACAACTGCTATTTTCTCGGCGGCTCACTGGCCGTCGAGTTTTTCTTTTTCGTCTCCGGATACCTGCTCCTTGTCGGCGCAGACAAGGCAGGGAGGGAAAACGGTGCCGGGTACCTGCTCCCTGACGGTGTGGACATGGCAGGGAGGAAAAACGGTGCCGGATATCTGCTCCCTGGCGGTGTGGATATGGCAGGGAGGACGGAAGCTGCCGGCTTGGAGACGAAAGGCGTTGGTGCCGGGACGACCGGAATCGACGGGGAGACAACCGGAATCTGCGGGGAGGTGAACGGAATCGGCTCGGAGACAACCGGAATCGGTGCGGAAACAACCGGATTCTGCGGGGAGATGACCGGAATCGGTGCGGAAACGCTTCACTTCATCCTGCATAAAATCAGAAGCTTTCTTCCGGAATTTCTGATCGCCTGGTGGATCGGCTTTGTCCTGATCGGAGTGGTAAGGCAGTACGGCGTACTCGATTACCTGAAGGCCTTCGGCAATGATTTCTGGGAGCTTACGCTGGTGAAAATGAGCGGCCTTTTCACGCACGGAATCGACGGAGCCATGTGGTATCTGTCAGCGATGCTCCTTGGTATGGCGATCCTGTATCCTCTTCTTCGAACGAAGCGGGATCTGATGACACATCTTGTGTGTCCGCTGCTCGCACTGTTCCTCTACGGATACCTGTGCCAGGCAGAAGGGCATCCCAGGGACCCTATTGTCTGGCTGGGGGTTTGCTACAAGGGCCTTGTCCGCGCAGTCGCCGGGCTGTGCACAGGCGTTGTGATCTGTATGGCTGTCCGCAGGTTAAAGCGCTTTTTTCCTTCGGGGCTCACGAAAACGGGCAATGCCCTTGCGATCGGAGTCCAGCTGCTGTGCCTGCTTCTTACGATTCGGTATATGGCGGAGCAGGAGCCTTCGGAGTATGATTACTTCTATATGTTTCTTCTGATGCTCCTGGTGTTGCTTTCCTTCGCAGGTTTTGGCCTGGAGTCTGTTCTGGGGAACAGTCAGCGGCTCCACCTGCTCTCTGCCTTCCTTGGAAAATACAGCCTCTCTCTGTACCTGGGGCACCTGTATTTCGCCCAGCACGTGAATGAGCTCCTTCCGGAAGAGTTGTATTCCGGGAAAATTCGGATGACCGTCTATCTCGCGGCCGCCTTTGCAAATGGCCTGCTCGTGATGGGACTGTCTGCGCTCTATCGCAGGTACAGCCGAGGTGGGAAGCCTGCTGGGAATATTTCTGGGAAATGGAAAAAGCTTCTTGTGAAAGCAGAGAAGTGATTCTGAGGAAGGAAAACTGTGATTCTGGGGAAGGATCTGTTCTCTGAAGGGATGTTTGCTATGGAGGACTATTTACTTCCCGGAGGAATGCATCCTGATTTGAAGAAATACCCGGTCAGGGATGCATTTTGAAGGAGGAATGCATCCTGATTCAACGAAATAGCTCGTCAGGGATGCATTTTCCATGGAACAATAATCCTTGGCGGCGAATTTTTCCGAATAGGGATGCATTCGCCTCGGGAAAATAATCCCTGGCAACGAATTTTTCCGAATAGGGATGCATTCGTCTCGGGAAAATAATCCCTGGTGACGAATTCTTCCGAATAGGGATGCATTCGCCTCGGGAAAATAATCCCTGGCAACGAATTCCTCCGAATAGGGATGCATTCGTCTCGGGAAAATAATCCCTGGCGACGAATTCTTCCGAATAGGGATGCATTCGTCTCGGGAAAATAATCCCTGGCAACGAATTTTTACGAATAGGGATGCATTCGCCTCGGGAAAATAATCCCTGACAACGAATTTTTCCGAATAGGGATGCTTTTTGAAGGAGGAATGCATCCTGATTCAAAGAAATTTCTGCGCGGGGATGATTCTCAGCGGTGGAGGGCATCCTGATTCGAAGAAATTTCTGCGCAGGGATGATTCTCAGCGGAGGAATGCATCCTGATTTGATGAAATACCCGGAACACAGAATGCAGCTGTATCGGCAGGCCAGAACAGCATCCGCAACTGCCCGGACCGCAGGTTTCCGAAACAGAACACAATACCGCGGCTTCATTTCCGAAACAAAACACAATACCGCGGCTTCATTTCCGAAAAAAAACACAATACCGCAGTTTCATTTCCGAAACAAAACACCATTGCATTCAGGAGCAGGTGTTTTAACCATAATCATAAATAAGGCCTCGAAAGATACAGAGAGGATGAGAGAATATCAGGGAGGACAGAGAACATGGCGAATAAGGTATTTGATTTCAGCAGCAGTACAGACGACGGTCAGAAGAAAACAACCGCTGTGCAGGAGGAAATTTGCACCTATACAACCTTCCGGCAGGATTCTGAGACCGCAGATGTCGGGCATCCGATCCTTGTTCTGGAAAATGCGGAGGGCAAGCTTCTGCATCATATCAGCGGAAGCTTTGAGCTTCCGGAGAAACGGACCTCGTTCCATTTTATGGATGCAGGTACGCCTGCAGAGACCGATATCCGTGAAATCGATGAACGGTTCGAGGATCTTGTTCGCTGGCTGGGAGACAACCGTATCAACGTGCGGCTTTCCGGGCACAATACCGAGCGGGGTTTTTGCGTCTACAAGATTCGTGAGGTGGATTCCGGCGGAGAGACGAAGCTTTCCGCAGAGGACGGGTTCCTTCAGTATGCAATTGCGCGTCTTCTTGCGGCCAAAGCACCTGCGGATGCACCGGACGAGGACGCAGATGACATCGAAGGCGATGAGATGAAGCTGACCAGCCTTCAGAGCATCACCGATTTTCTGAATGTGGCGGGAAGATCGCTTCCTCCGCACATTCTCAAATGGGCAAGAAGAAATCTGGTGGTTGCCCGCTCCACGGAAATCGGACCGGATGAGAGAAGGCATGCACAAAGAGCGCTCTCCATTATGCTGAACATTCAGTGGAAGGATACGACCTTTGGCTCCATTGATCCCGTGGAAGCAAGAAGAATTCTGGATGAAGAGCTCTACGGCATGGAAAAGGTAAAACAGCGAATCATTGAGACCATCATCCAGATCAACCGCACGCATACGCTTCCTGCCTATGGACTTCTTCTTGTCGGCCCCGCTGGCACCGGAAAATCACAGGTTGCCTATGCCGTCGCAAGAATTTTGAAGCTTCCGTGGACCTCACTGGACATGAGCTCCATTCATGATTCGGACCAGCTGACCGGAACGTCCCGCGTCTATGCGAATGCAAAGCCCGGAAGCATTATGGAATCCTTCTACGTAGCCGGGGAGTCCAACATGGTCTTTATCATCAATGAGCTGGACAAAGCAGATTCCAGAACCTCCGGAGGAAATCCTGCGGATGCGCTGCTGACGCTTCTGGACAATCTTGGATACACGGACAACTACATGGAGTGTACCATCCCGACAGGCGGCGTGTATCCGATTGCGACAGCCAATGACAAGAGCCGGATCAGTGAGCCCCTGATGACCCGTTTTGCCGTGATTGACATTCCGGACTATACCAGAGATGAGAAAAAGACGATCTTCTCAAAGTTCTCGCTCCCGAAGGTATTAAAGCGCATGGGTATGCGGCCGGAGGAGTGCGTGGTTACCGAAGAAGGCGCCTATGCCGTTGTGGACCGCTTTGCCTCCATGCCTGGCGTCCGCGATCTCGAACAGGCGGCGGAGCACCTTGCCGCAAATGCCCTGTACCGGATCGAGACACAGGGAATCTCCGGCGTTGTATACGAAAAGGAAGATGTAGAGAAGCTCCTCTGCTCATGATGGGAATGCTTTTGTCGGTGCCGGACAGCATCCCGGTTCGGTAAAAAAGACCAGGAATCAGAGAAAGAAAAACTATGATACAGGATATTGCACCAAAGACCATGCATAACCAGTTCCGGGACTATGGGCCGGAGCAGATGAAGAAAGAGGATACCGCTTTTGTTTTTGAGGGAAGAAATGTCCTTTGCCATGTGGACGAGCAGGCAGGAATTTCTTTCCCGAAAGCAGGAGAGCTCCTGGCAGCAGGGGCCTCCAGAGAGCATTTCCGCTATCTTTTTTCCATTGATGATCGGCCGTTCTGGCTGTTTGCCTCTTTTGAAGAGGATGCGGATGCACGAAGTGTTCTTGCAGGACTGAAAGCGAAGTCCTGCGATCCCGGCAGCTGTGCATCAGGACACGCAGAGGATGCGGGTGAATACTCCGTGGAAACGCTTCGTGTTTTACGACGGACAAAGCCAAAGGAAGAGTGTTATGCGGGAGAGACGGCTTATCATCTGTACGTCTGGTACCGTGACAACAGCTTCTGCGGACGCTGCGGCGAGCACCTTGAATATTCGCACAAGGAGCGCGCGATGATCTGTCCGTCCTGTGGGAATGTGGTTTATCCGAAGATCGCACCGGCGGTGATTGTCGGCATTCTGAATTCTTCCGGGGATAAAATTGTGATGACGCGCTATGCAGGACGTGAATACAAAGGGCACGCTCTGGTTGCGGGGTTTTGCGAGATCGGAGAGACGGCGGAGGATACCGTGCGCAGGGAGGTCCTGGAGGAGGTTGGACTCCATGTCCGCAACATCCGTTATTACAAGAGCCAGCCATGGGGCTTTGATTCCAACCTGCTCTTTGGCTACTACTGCACCGCGGATGAAGACGAACCCATTCACATGGATGATGGGGAGCTTGCAAAGGCAGTTTGGGTCTCGCGGGATGAGATTGGTGAGGAGGAGCGGAATCTGAGCCTGACCGCCGAGATGATCCTGCATTTCAAGGAGGAAGGAGACAAGATATGCAGTTCTACATGCCGGTAAAGGTTTATGAAGAGGAAGAGTGCGTAAAATGTCACACTGAGGTGTTTACGGCAGCAGGAAGCAAGGCACTCCTTGTCACGGGACGGCACTCTGCGAGGGAAAATGGAGCTCTTTCCGATGTCCTTGAGGTGTTGGAGGAGGCCGGAATATCGCATGCTCTTTTTGATGCGGTGGAAGAGAATCCGTCCATAGAGACCGTCATGAAGGCCAGGGCATTCGGCTTGAAGGAAAAGGTCGATTTTGTTATCGGAATTGGCGGCGGCTCCCCGATGGATGCAGCAAAGGCCATTGCGATGATGATGTATTACAAGGAAGAGGATGCGGATTATCTGTATGAGGGGGAGGAGACCGGCCGGCTTCCGCTGATCCTCATTCCGACGACCTGTGGGACCGGTTCAGAGGTAACAGGGGCCAGTGTGCTCACAATTCACGCAAAGAAGACGAAAAGCTCCCTCCCTCACAAAATCTTCGCAGATGCCGCTCTGATCGACGGAAAATATCTTGCTTCCGCTCCGATTTCGGTGATTCGAAACACCGCTGTGGATGCGCTCGGGCACCTCATGGAGAGCTGGTTTAATTCGGCAGCAACAAAGTACAGCAGGATGTGTGCAGAAGCAGGACTTACTACCTGGGCCCTCGCGCGCCGGGATCTCCTGGAACTGGAACAAAAAACTCTCTCCCCGGAGAGCAGAGAGAACCTCATGCGGGCCTCTGCCTTTGCCGGCATGGCCATTGCTCAGACAGGAACCTCCCTTCCGCATGCACTGTCCTATCCGCTTACATACGATCTTCATCTGCCGCATGGAGTAGCCGTCGGGTATTTTGAGTCCGGGTACCTTGCCCGGATCCCGGAAAACGAACGGAATGAAATGCTGTCGCTTGCCGGCTTCCGCAATCTTTCAGACTTTCAGGACTTCTTCGAAACCGTGTGCGGGAAGATCCTGATCCCGGAAGACGAGCTGCAGCATGCACTCGATGCAGTCGCATCAAATCCCTCCAAATTATCAAAAGCCCCCTTTGCCTGCGGTAAAGAAGAGCTTGCGAAAGTCGTTTTCCATCAATAAAATACGGAAATATTACGTGACAGCAGATTCAGGAATTTGCGGGCCTGCTGTCACCCTTTGATAAGGAGGCAACAAGTTCATTAAGACGCGCAATCTCCTTGTCCTTTTCAGTGATGGCTTTGTTTTTCTCGGAGATAATCTTGCTATTTTCGGAGATGGTCCTGTTCTTCTCGGAGATAGTCTTGTCTTTCTCAGAATTCGAAGCCTGCAGCTGAACAACCTTTGTCTGCATTTCTTCAGTAATTTCATCAATATAGCGCTCTAATTCTTCACACATTTCTGCAGCTCCTTTCTCGGTATTCTTGTATTGATGTACTCTTTCGGAAAGTCTGGGAAACCTGGGATCATTTACCGTTTTCTGCAAAAAGCATCGCATCAAATCTGAGATGGCACTTCCATCATTTACCGCAGTGTTTACATATATCACAGAACTTCCGTCATCAATGATCGAGCCGTTTTCACGAAGAATCTTGTCCACATGATAAACGGTGCGGCCACCATGCAGAAAATCGTGCTCGGTAATGTACACTACGCAGACATCAGGAAGATCCTTGAATCGGGTCCCTTTTTCCGCTTCCTTCCACGTCATTCCGGCAGCGTTATAGCGACACCTTCGAATATGATCATCGTCATCCGCCTTCTGGACTTCGACGTTGATCCGATGCCCGTCACCTGTCTCACAGAAGGAATCCAGTCGGACTCCCCTTCCGGGAAGGTTGGGAAGCGTGTACTCAGCAATGACCTTTTCTACCGTGAGGGTGTCGTCATTAAGAATGACACGCAGGATTTCTTCCATCACTCCCGGATCCTGTCCGAGAACGGGGAAAAAGGCGTTGTCTATCGGACGAAGCTTCTGTACAAACTCCATTGTCCGACTGTGAGATGAATGTTTCACCATGCTTCTCCTGTTCCTATCATACCACACCTGTCATGCAGAGACAGAGCGGCAGATAATCATCAATTGATATCAAATCTAATCTGAGAATTTTAAGAAAGACCGCAACTGAAAAGAGCTTGCAAAGCCCGAAGATAAGAAAGCCTGCGGAAGAAATGATGGTTGCCACTGAATACAGAATAAAGAACGCTGAATGGAAAACATAGAAATGGCTGATTTGAAAAGCGAACGCGAACAGCAATGAGAGTAGAAAAAAGGTACGGTACGGAAACGTACCCTGCTCTGTCAAACCAGAGAGACCTTGCCGGTCAGTGATTGTATTCTACAAAACCAGACTCCCAAAAGTCCAGTGGGATACTGTACAAACCGATTCGGATAAATATGTATAAATTGATCAGAAACGAATAGGGTCTGCAGAAGCATCTCTGCAAAGAGAAACGCTCATCCAGGGATTATTCTGCGGAGGCAGAAGCATCTCTGCAAAGAGAAAAGCTCATTTAGGGATTATTCTGCGGAGGCAAAAGCATCTCTGCAAGGAGAAACGCTCATCCAGAGATTACTTTGCGGCGGCAGAAGCATCTCTGCAAAGAGAAACGCTCATCCAGGGATTACTTTGCGGAGGCAGAAGTATCTCTGCGAAGAGAAAAGTTCATCCAGGGATTATTTTGCGGCGGCAAAAAGCATCTCTGCAAGGAGAAAAGTTCATCCAGGGATGCTTTGACATAAAAAAAGCATCCTCAACAGCCCCAAAATCATTTTAAAGATGAAATGGAAGCCAGAGGATGCCAAAACTTCAATATGAAGAGCTTCAAAAAGCTTCAATACAAAAACTTGAATATAAAAACTTCAATCACAAATCTCGATCACAGATGCCGGAAGCCTCACCAATCATAGCAACAGATCAGAGATATTTCTCGCTGTCGGACTCTTCGTACTTCTCATCGCAGTACTTGCAGCGATACGTCGCCGTCTTCTCATCTGCGAGATAGAAGATATGCGGAAGTCCGCGCTCTATCGAAGAGATGCAACGAGGATTGGAGCAGTGAATGACGTCCCGGATTTCCTTCGGGAGCTTCAGGCTCCGCTTTTCAATGATCTGACCGTCCTTGATGACATTGACGGTAATGTTACGGTCGATGAAGGCCAGGACGTCCAGATCCAGCGAGTTGATGTCGCACTCCACCTTCAGGATGTCCTTCTTGCCCATCTCGCCGCTCCGGGCGTTTTTGATGATCGCAACCGGGCAGTCTAGCTTGTCCAGCCCAAGATAATGATAAATTTTCATGGCTCTGCCGGCACGAATGTGATCCAGCACGAAGCCCTCTTCAATCTTACCAACGCTAAGTACATGTGCTACGTTTGCCATAATATCCTTTCCTGCGCCCGAACCGGCGCTCCGTCAAAACCTTTCCCGCGCCCCAACCGGCGCTTCGTCAAAACCGTTCCCGCGCCCCAACCGGCACGCATCAAAACCGAATCCGCAGGCGCTCATCTAAATCTTTCTCACACGCCAGTAGAAAATCAACAGGCACCTTTCAAATCAAACCACGCCGTATTTCCTTACACCTCAATGTTCAGCAGATTCAGAATCGCCGCCATGCGGACATAGACGCCGAACTGTACCTGCTTGAAATAAGCCGCGCGCGGATCGTCATCCACGTCGGGCGCGATCTCGCCGACTCTCGGAAGCGGATGCAGAACATAGCAGGTGGGCTTTGCAAGAGAAAGCTTCTCGCGATCCAGTACATAGAAATTCTTCAGACGAACGTAATCCTCCTCGTTGAAGAAACGCTCCTTCTGGATTCTGGTCATATACAGAATGTCAAGGCGCTCGATGGCGTCCTCAATTTTGATGCACTCCTCATAGGAAATTCCCCTGGCATCGAGCATTTCGGTGATGTAATCCGGGACGCGCAGCTCCTTCGGAGAGATAAAAATAAAATGCACATTCGGGTAGCGCACGAGCGCATTGATCAAAGAGTGAACCGTGCGTCCGAATTTCAGGTCTCCGCAAAGGCCGATGGTAAAATTATCCAGATGCCCCTGCAGGTTCCGGATGGTCAGAAGATCCGTCAGAGTCTGCGTGGGATGCTGGTGACCGCCGTCGCCGGCATTGATGACCGGAATGGAAGCGTAGTGAGCGGCAACCGCGGCAGCGCCCTCCTTCGGATGACGGATGACCATGATATCGGCAAAACAGGAGATGACGCGCGCCGTATCGGCCACGGTCTCGCCCTTCGATGCGGAAGAGGACTCGGCACCCGCAAAGCCCATTGTGCGTCCCCCGAGATTCAGCATGGCGGTCTCATGGGAAAGCCGGGTTCTCGTCGACGGCTCGTAGAAGCAGGTCGCCATTTTTCTGCCCTCGCAGGCATGCGCGTATTTTTCCGGGTGCAGACGAATGTCATCAGCACGGTCGAAGAGCTGCTCGAGCTCCTCCACGGAAAAGTCAAGCGGTGTCAGCAAATCTCGTTTCATAATTTCTACCTCCTGAATATATTCAAATCTTACGATGTAACCATCCCTGCGCCCGCAGCCTGCCGGCCTCTGGCGTTCCGAAATGCGTCCCGCAGCCTGCCGGCCTCCGGCGTTCCGGGAATGCGCCCGGCAGCCAGCCAGCCTCCGGCGTTCCGGGAATGCGCCCGCAGCCGGCCGGAACCGCCCTAATCCTTCACAAAGTCGATTCCCTTTGCAGCAAGAAAGCGCTCTACCGTGTGGTCCCAGATCCGGTCCGGGCTCTTGTCCGGCGTGAACGAGCTCATGGAGACCCCGGTCACAAGGTGCAGACCATGGGAATCCAGACGAATGCACAGAGCCAGTGCAGAGACAGCGTCCAGCGTGCCGGGCAGAAGCTCCGGCGCATCCTTCAGCGTTTCGGCCACGAACGCAGGCTTTAAGCACAGCGTGAAGCGAAACGAAGAAGGGGCCTTCTTCCCCTTGATGATTTCCCGGCAGATACCCCGGGCGCTGCTCCACGGCTGCATAATAAAAGGGCGCTGCACGGGATCCACGGGATCCGCATCTGCATCGCTCTCCAAAAAGTCCTTATTCAAATGGCCATCGATGGTATAGGTGACTGCCATGCGAATTACAGCTTCCTCAAGCAGGAAAGAATCGAAGCAATCCGAAGAAAGAAGCTTCGACATGAAAGGTCCTACATTGTGAATGGTAAATGAGACCATACCGGTTCCTTTCGTTGGAATTCGACTGACAACCGCCCGTGATCTCTCACAAGGCCGTATGCCAGTTTATCACAAAAAACAAGATGTGCAAGCACGATTTTCGCTGCAGCAGCCAAACTCCTGACCGAACGGAAAACGAACTCATTCCCTGCAGCAGCCAAACTCCTGACCGAACGGAAAACGAACTCATCCTCTGCAGCAGCCAAACTCCTGACCGAACAGAAAACCGAACCCCATCCCCCTACAAAAATATAATTTCCGAGGAAAAGAGGACCAGCATCAGAATCAGCAGGAGCTGAACCAGGAGAATCACCGGCATTCCGATGCGGAAGGCCGTCTTTCTTGTCTTGTGGTGGAAGAGATTCATGGCGAGAATGCTCCCGATGCTGCCGCCGATGATGGCCTGCAGGAACAGGACCGACTCGGGCGTCCGCCATTCGCCGCGGCGTGCCTTTTTCTTATCCAGCCGCATCGTCTGGAAGGAAATCAGGTTGATTGCAAGAAAATAGATCAGCAGCAGAATTCCTGCATTGATATGGAAGGCGGAGAGCTTTTGCAGAACCTGATTCAGTATCGACATGAAGTCCGGAACCCCTTTCGAAGAAAATAAGAAAAAATACGGTATCTATTTAGCGTCCATCTCGAATTTGCTTCGCAAATCCTCGATGCGGCTGGCCAGAGTCCCTTCGGGCCTTGGCCGCCTGCCAATTTCAATCGTGAATTTGCCTGCAAGCAGTCAATTCACGTTGAAATGTGGCAGGCGCTAAACAGAAACAAAATACGGTATAATGGATGTATTACCTGCAGCAAGGAGAAAGCACAAATGATCTACACAGTAACCTTCAATCCTTCTCTGGATTATATCGTATCGGTACCGGAATTCAAACCCGGAAGGACAAATCGCACACAGGAGGAAATCCTCACCGCGGGCGGAAAGGGCATTAACGTTTCCCTCGTCCTGACGGCGCTCGGCGTTTCGAATACGGCACTTGGCTTCACCGCAGGCTTCGTCGGAGAGGAGATCCGAAGACAGCTGAGGGAAAGGGAAATCTGCTGTGATTTCCTCACGCTTCCGGAAGGGTGCTCCCGCATCAATGTGAAGCTGAAGAACCTGGAAGGAACGGAAATCAACGGCCGGGGCCCTGCCATTGACGAAGCCTCCCTTTCCATATTAAAGGGTAAAATATCACGCCTGTCCGGCAATGACATTCTCGTTCTCTCCGGAAGCATCCCCTCCGGAATGAGCAAAACCCTGTATGCGGAGCTGATGAAGCTCCTTCCGGAGCGCGCAAAGGTCGTGGTGGATGCAGCGGGAGAGACGCTCCTTCATACACTTCCGCAGCACCCATTTCTGATCAAGCCAAACCGGGACGAGCTCGAAGAGCTTCTGCCGGAGAGCCCATCCGGAAACCTGAAACACTGCGCCTTAAGGCTGCAGCAGCTGGGCGCCCGGAACGTCCTGATCTCCATGGCAGGGGACGGGGCGGCTCTTCTGGATGAGAACGGCAAGTGGCATCAGCACCCCGCGCCGGAAGGAACGCTCGTCAACGGTGTCGGTGCAGGAGATTCCATGGTGGCAGGCTTCCTTGCGGGTTATCTGCAGGCCGGAAGCAGTGAAGAAGCCTTTCAGAAGGCCTTTCTCATGGGCCTTGCAGCCGGAAGCGCGAGCGCCTATCAGGAGGGCCTTGCGGGGCAGCAGGAGATCTTTGTACTGTATGAGCAACTGACAAACGGTACGATTCACTGACGAAAAACCGCAACACATAATTTGAGAACAAAACAACCTTAAAAATAAGATTAAGTGGCACCGAAGAATCACTATCTGCCACTTTACGAGAGCTTGTTTTCCGTCTATTCTATAGGATATTTGTGTGAAAAAGAGTACAATGATTCATCAAAGGGCCGGATATTCTTACGAAAAAACATCTCTGGCATGATGAAAGGACAACATATCTATGATTCAGCAGACGCAGGCAGATCGAAGCAGTGATTTCCGAAATGCACAGAGTGGCGCAGGCAATGCTGCCGCATCCAATTATTATTCGCCGCAGAGCGGCATGGGGAGCTCTTCCGACGATGAAATAACCATCGATCTCGCCGAGCTCTTTGGCGTTCTCTGGCACTGGATCTGGCTGATTCTTCTTGTGGCGCTTCTTTTCGGCGGTGCGGCATACGCATTCAGTAAATTCGTCATTCCGGAGGAGTTTCAGTCCACCACGAAGATCTATGTGCTGGACAAGGAGAGCGGCTCCGGCGGGCAGACCACCTATACGGATCTTCAGGCTGGTGCTCAGCTCACGAAGGACTATGCGGAGCTGATCACCTCCCGGACGGTTATTGAGAAGGTTATTGCAGACAACCATCTGGAGTCTGTCTATGACTATAAAGAGTTCCTGAAGAAGGTCGAGGTAAATACGCCGACCGATACCCGAATCGTATCCATCACAGTGACGGATACGAATCCGACTCTTGCACAGGCACTCGCCGATGATATTCGCGTGGAAGCTTCGGATCTCATCATCAATACGATGCAGATCAATGCGGTGAATACATATGAGGCGGCCAATCTCCCGACGGAGAAATCCGCACCCATCTGCATCAAATGGACGCTGATGGGAGCTCTTCTCGGAGCACTCTTGATTGGCGGAATTGTGACGCTCCAGTATATTCTGGATGATACCATCAAGACCAGCGAAGACATAGAGCAGTACCTTGGCCTTTCCACACTGGCGCTGATTCCTCTGGATGAGAACATCGGAGGAGCAGAAAAGGGAAAGAAAAAGAAGAATAAGAACAACGGTAAGAGAGCAGCCATGCAGCAGTCTGCCCCTCTGGTGGAACGCCCAAATCGGTCCCGGGCCATGAATCCGGCGGAGCGTCAGAATCAGGCCCCGGCCATGGATCCCACAGAGGAGGAGCGCAGAGCTCCCGCAGAGAAAAAGCCGAGAAAACCCTCGAAACGTGAGATGAAGCGAGAAATGAGCCGCCCGAATCCGGATTTCGACGAGGAGGCGGATTTCGGCACGGAGGAATTCCTGGCGGAAGACAAGCTTCACGACGAAGAGGATTACGATTACGACTTCCATGAAGAAGTAAGCGCAGACGAGGAACATGAATCGGATGACAGGATTCAGAAAGGAGGGAACTGATCATGCAGCAGCTGTGTTTGTACAACGAAGATCTGTCCTTCCGGACCTTGGAGGCCTATAAAACGCTTCGCTCCAACATAGAGTTCAGCGGCAAGAACATTCGCACCATCACCGTGACGAGCTGTACGCCGAACGAAGGAAAGTCCGAGGTTTCCTTTGAGCTTTCCAGGTCCTTTGCACAGAACAATAATCGCGTCCTGATGATCGATGCGGATCTCCGCAAATCGGTTATGAGAGAGCACATTCGTGCGGGAAAGGTGCGCTACGGACTGGCTAACTATCTGGTCGGACAGTGCAGCATGGAGGATGCCATCTGTACCACGGATGAGAACGGGTTCGATATCATCCTCGCAGGACCGACAACGCCGACGCCGAGCGAGCTCCTGAACAGCGATGCCTTTACGCAGCTTCTCGAAAAGGCGAGAGAGCGGTATGACTACGTAATTGTTGATTCCCCGCCACTTGGAAGCGTCATTGATTCTGCTATCATTGGTAAAAAATGTGATGGAACCATTCTGGTGCTCTCCGTAGGCACCATCAGCTACCGGTTTGCACAGACGGTCCAGAATCAGCTGATCAAGGCCGGCTGCCGGATCCTTGGATGTGTGCTCAATAAGGTTGATATGGATGGCAAGAAGGGCTACTACGGCAAGTACTACGGCCGCTACTACGGGAAGTATTACGGCAAGTACTATGGCAAATACGGAGAGTCATAATTTCAGTATCAATGTCCGCAGGGACTTTTGATATACCACATGGATGATGAGGAAAGGAGTAAGCACTATGAATAGAAAGTTTACCGCAGCTCTTACTGCAGTTCTGACTGCCACAATGGTATTCGGAACCACAGTTATGGCTGCACCCAGCCCGTCGGTAAAAACGACGGAAGTAACCGCTTCGGAGAATGCAGCACCGGCAGCAGAAGCCAATGCATACATTCCGAGAGGAGGGAGCTATCAGGAAGTCGCAGGAGTCAGATTCTCTTCGGATTACTCTGAGACGACCGATAACAAGGTGATTGCAACCAGCTACAAGGCATCGGAGAAGGACGCTGCAACCAAGGCTCTGACCGACTATGTTGCTGCTGCATCCACCGGCACCGGAAAGACCTTCGGCCCTTACAAGCTTCGCATGTATAAGGCTGGAAAGTCGATCTGGGACGGCTTTGGCACCTTCAAGTACACCGTAGGTGTTGGCAATAAGTATGACGGACAGACCGCTACCGTATATCAGATTCACAAGGACGGCTCTGTCACAGCTACACAGGTTGTTGTATCTCACGGCAAGATTAACATTGCTGTTCAGGATATGGGAACCTTTATGATCAAGTTCTGAGTTTCTTCTCATAACATGTGGGCGGCCTCACCGCCTGAATAAGACGATGAGGCTATTTTATCTATGTTCTCAGCATTCGCTCGGCCGAAGAAGCAGGATGGTAGTATCGGTTATTCTGCTTCGAATGAGGGAATGAGAATGGGACATATATATTTTTTATTTCGAGAATCATAATTTAAACGTTTGAGAAGAAAATATAGGCACATGCATGATTACTTGAACGGTTAGGGTATCTGGCTATGAAGAATGAAACAGTGAAAAAACGCACAATTGTACGAGGCGTCAAATTACTGGATGTGATTCTGGTTACACTGCCCTTTGCTCTTGTCTGGATATTTCATTATGCGAATAAGGTATATCTTCAATCCTTTTATCGAAAAGGAAACTGGCTTGTCATTGCGCTGTTCTTTATTTGCTATTATCTTCTGACACACCTTTATGGCGGTTTTGCCATTCATACCAGCCGAATTTCGGATCTCATCTATTCTCAGACGCTTGCAGCGGTGCTGACGAACGCCCTGGAGCTTGTTGTGATGTGGCTTCTGTTCCGGCGCTTTCCGAATGTATGGGGCCTGTTTGTGACCCTGTGTGTGCAAATTCTGATCATCGGGGCCTGGTCCTATCTGTCCCATCACTGGTATTTCCGTACGTTCCCCGCGAAGAAAACCGTCATTATCTGGGAGGAGCTTCAGGGAATGGAATCCCTGGTGAAGGACTACGGAATGGAGCAGCACTTCAATATCATCCGCAGCATGCTGGTCGGCGAATGTATGAAGGCGGGCATGGAGCAGGTGCTGCAGGATGCGGAGGTGGTATTCCTTTGCAGCATTCATTCTCATGAACGAAATCAGATTGTAAAATACTGTGTTCAGGAGAATATCGCGGCGTACTGTGTCCCCAGAGTCGGAGATGTGATTATGGCAGGAGCAGAAGAGAAGCATCTGTTTCATCTTCCGCTTCTTGCGGTACAGCGATACAATCCGACACCGGAATACTTGTTCTTCAAGCGATTCTTCGACATCACCTTGTCGCTCATCGCGATTGTACTGCTCTCTCCCTTGATGCTGATTCTTGCGTTTCTGATTCGTTTGGACGGCGGAACCGCCTTCTATCGTCAGAAGCGCCTGACCAAGGACGGGAAGGTCTTCGAGGTTCTGAAATTTCGGAGCATGCGAATGGACGCGGAAAAGGACGGCGTTGCCAGACTCTCCACCGGAGAGAAGGATGACCGGATTACCCGGGTCGGACACTTTATCCGCGCCTGCCGTATGGATGAGCTCCCGCAGCTCTTCAACATCCTGCGAGGAGATATGTCGATCGTAGGTCCTCGTCCGGAACGCCCGGAGATCGCCGAGCAGTACGAGAAGGAGCTGCCGGAATTCCGCCTCCGGCTCCAGTGCAAGTGCGGTCTCACAGGCCTGGCACAGTATGCGGGAAAATACAACAGCACGCCCTACGATAAGCTTCTGATGGACCTCATGTACATCGCAAAGCCCAGCCTTGCGGAAGACTTCCGAATCTGCCTGGCAACGGTGAAAATCCTGTTTATGAAGGACAGCACAGAAGGTGTGGAAGAAGGAAGCATGACAGCAATGAAGACATAAGTAAACAGGATGGGGACGTGTCTGAGTAAGGCATGTCCCTTTTTCAGTATCCGGTGAAGGTATACATCCTGTTTATACTCAAAAATATCGAGAGAGTTTTTGCGAAACTGTTTCATTGCCGCGGTATCAGATATAGCAGAGCGTGACGCACACTGTTGAGAATGGTAAAAGTAGCCTTATCAGGACAAGGCGCAGACTTTTCGAAATGAGTCTTGGCTGTAATTTTTGATATGCAGAGAGGGACTATGAGTGTTGTGGAATACAGAGAATACTCCGTTCTTATGTCGGTTTATTACAAAGAGAAACCGGAGTATTTGAAGCAGTCGATTGAAAGCATTCAGGCACAGACATTCCCAACGGATGATTTTGTGCTGGTGTGCGATGGCCCGCTGAACGATGGGTTAGATGTCGTTATTGCTAAAAAGCAGCAGGAGATGGGGGACCCCTTGAACGTTATCCGGCTGGCGAAGAACGGCGGCCTTGGCAATGCACTGAATGAGGGCATCAAGCACTGCAAAAATGAGCTGGTCGCTCGGATGGACAGCGATGATATCGCTTATCCAGACCGCTGCGAGAGACAGATCAATGTGTTCAACATGCATCCTGAGGTGAGTATTTGTTCGGGTGTCGTGGAGGAATTTACGACTGATCCAAAGGTTCTAGACACGAGGCGCGTTCCGCCGGAAACGAATGCGGAAATTGTGGAGTTTGCGAAAAAGCGCAACCCATTCAATCACCCCTGTGTGATGTATAAGAAATCTGCAGTTGAGGCGGCTGGCTCGTATCAAGACTTCTATCTGCTGGAAGACTACTACCTTTGGCTGCGAATTCTGATGGCTGGGTATCAAGGCTATAACATTCAAGAGCCGCTGCTTCACATGAGAGCTGGTTCTAATATGTATAAACGGCGTGCCGGTTGGAAATATGCTAAGACGCAGGCAAGGCTGTTCAAATTCATGAAGGAACAAGGCTTTATTGGAAATAATCAGTACATCAAGAGCTGTGTGATCCGTAGTGGGTCGGCATTGGCTCCGAACTGGCTGCGGAAGTTTATGTTTGAGAAAGTGCTGAGGAAGTAAAGAGGAATTAATGAATGAAAATAGGGATTCTGACATATTACGGTGTGCATAACCACGGTGCGGTCTTGCAGGCGAATGCGCTGAAAACAGTGCTTGAGTCAAAAGGTCACGAGTGTGGTTTCTTGGAGTTTGAGCGCAGCTATTCTAACATTTCTCAGAAGCAAGCCAACAAATATAAGCTCGGCCTGGGGAGCATTGGCTTTTACGCCAGGTATTTGATGGAGAAAGGTGCAGGAAACATCCTGTACAACGTGAGCAAGAAGCGAACCCTTGCAAAATTCAGAGTAACGAATATTCCGATGATGGGGAAATATGAGGACTTTGCTGGTGATTTGGCAGTTATCGGAAGCGATGAGGTGTTCAGCCTTGAAATCGGTGTTAATCCGTTTCTGTATGGTAATGGTTTGAACGCAAAGCATGTCATCAGCTATGCCGGTTGCTTTGGTCCGACCACCTATGAGGATGTTGTCAAGCAAGGTCAGCAGAAAATGATTTCAGACGGAATGCATCACATGGATGCGGTTTCTGTACGAGATCAGAACTCTCTGGAAACGGTGAAAAAGATTGCTGGTATTGACGCAACGCTGGTATGTGACCCGGTTATCCTTTATGGCTATGAAAAGGAAATGCGGTCTTTTACGCCGCCCATGCAAGATTATATTCTGATTTATTCCTATGATAAGAATTTGAACGATGTGGCGGAATACAATCACATCAAAGCCTATACAGAAAAGCACGGTTTGAAAATTGTGTCGGTAGGCTATTACCATCGTTGGTGCAAGTGTATCGATGCTTCTCCGTTTGAATTGCTTGGTTGGATCAAAAATGCAACATTGGTTGTGACGGATACCTTCCATGGTTCTGTAATGTCTATTATTTGCAATACCCCGCTTGTTGTAAAACTGCGTGGGAATCAGAATAAGTTGCGGTTTCTTCTGTCGGAATACGGTCTGCTGGACAGAACAATCTCGGACTTTTCGGAAATGGAAAGCGTTGCAGACAAATCCGTGGATTTTGATAAAGTGAATGCTGCAATCCAGAAACGCCGTGCTGCTTCTATGAAGTTCTTGGATGATGCACTTGCTGGCTGCCTGTGATGAGGGAAAAGTATGTTGACGGTTGATTATGAAAAGTGTACGGGCTGTGGGGCGTGTGTTCAGCGTTGTCCGAAGCAGTGTATTTCATGGGCAGAGGGAGAGTTTGGATTTCGATATCCACAAATTGATAAAGATGCCTGTGTAAATTGCGGCATGTGCGAAAAGGTGTGTCCTATCGACAAGGCACTCGAGGTTTTTGCCGAGCAGAAAGCGTATGCGGCTGTTCATAAGGACACAGAAGTGCTTGCAAAAAGTACAAGCGGCGGAGCATTTACTGCCATCGCCGATGCTGTCTTTGCGCAAGGTGGCATTGTGTACGGTGCAGCGATGCTGGATGATATGCAAGTCAAGCATATTCGAACCAGCAGTAAGGATGACTTTGAGGGACTGCGGAGTTCCAAATACCTGCAAAGTGATACCGGAACCACCTATCAGATGGTTGAGCAAGATCTGAAGCAGGGGAAAATTGTCCTATACTCTGGGACACCTTGCCAGATTGACGGGTTAAAGAACTTCTTGGGGAAGGATTACGAAAATCTTTATACCGCGGATATTGTGTGCCATGGAGTTGGTTCTCAGGCTTACTTTGACAAGTACATGGATTTTGCCAGGGATAAATACGGCAAAATAAAGGCACTACGGTTTCGGTCCAAGGAGTACGCGGGGTGGAGTTGCGGCGGCGTTGTTGTCGTCGATACTTCTAATTGCTTGAAAAAAATTCCGTACCGGGATTTTGATAATTATTACTACTCCTATTTCCTGTCGGGGGACATCTATAGAAAGAGCTGCTACACCTGTAAGTATGCAAATACGAAAAGAGTCGGCGACTTTTCACTGGGAGATTATTGGGGCGTGGAGAAACTTCATCTTACATTTAATACTCAGGATGGTTGTTCCCTGTTGCTTGTAAACAGTGATAAGGGACATAGGATGCTGGAAGGTATGCAGTCTCTTCTTCTACAGGAAACACCTGTTGATTCAGCGGTAAAGCAAAATGAACAGCTTAAGGCACCGTCTAAATTACCAGCGTCAAGACAAGCCAGGATTCTTGAGTATGAGGAAATGACGGGAGTCCAAATTCAGAAAGCTTATCTCAAAAATTACAAAAGGAGATATTTGAAAGGAAGTTTGAAGAGTATGATTCCTTATAAAGTGAAACTGATAATTCGTGGGGGGGGCACAGAAGTAGGTAAAACTACTTTTGTACATTTCTCCGATGAATACGGGAGGAACGTCGTATGTGCGGCAGCGTAACGAAAAGAGCTGCCGTGTCAGTGGTAGTTCCAGCCTATAATGTTGAAAACTATATAGAACAGTGTGCTTTGTCCGTGCTGAATCAAAGCTATTCTTGCTGTGAGCTAATCATCGTTGATGACGGATCAACAGATAGTACGCCGCAAATTCTGGATAAGCTCGGAGAGAAAAATGATCATATCCGAGTCATACATAAAGAAAATGCTGGCGTTAGTGCAGCAAGAAACACCGGCATTGATATGGCGGAGGGAGACTACATTGTATTCGTAGACGGAGATGACTACCTTGCTCCAAACTTTATAGAGTATATGGTCGGCATGGCTCAAGAAACGGGAGCAGAGTTTTGTATGTCTAAAAGTTGCTTTACCCGTAAAAATGAAGACCAAGCAGAAGCAGAGAGGCTGGATGTGCTTACTCCAGCAGAGGCAACGGCATTACTTCTTTCACCAACAGTAATTGTCGGATGTTGGAATAAGATGTTCAGCCGACAGTTGCTAATTGATAAGAAGATTCGTTTTGCGGCGGATTTGTTCTATGGTGAGGGACTTCATTTTATTACTACGGTAGCACAACGAGCTAACTGTGTAGCAGCGGGCAATCAGAAAGCTTATTACTATCGCAGGAACAATGCCTTGTCAGCGACAACGAAGTTTCGAATCGAGAGTGTGTACAATGGCGAAAAATCGATAAATCGAATTGAGAATGAACTTACTGTTTCGGGAGATGACGTCAGTGATATGCTATTGCTTCATCGAGCTATGTATAACATTGGTGCAATAACAAAACTGATTAATAATAATGTTAAAAAGCAGTATCTTGCGGATTATAAAAGATGGCTAAGTTTCAATCGGGCAAATATTGTGAATGTTTTAAACAGTAAAAGAATTTCGATGTATCGAAAGTGTCTGTTGCTAGGTGGATGTCTCTCACCATCACTGATGGCGCGGCTGGATGTCTGGCGCAGAAAGAAAATTTCGGTGGATAGTGTGACAGGCAGGTGATTGGCAAATATTATCGTACTGCCTGCACTCATAGTATTATGTGGATTCTAAGGAGAATGTATGATAACAGTTAGAACAAAAGGCGGTTTGGGTAATCAGCTTTTTCAATATGCGACGGGATATTCTCTCGCAAAGAGACTTGGTCAGAAACTGTCCATTGATAATTCATTCTTTCCTCAGCAAACATTAAGAGGTTACAAACTTGATAAGCTTAACCTCGACAAAACTTATATTGATGCACAGCAGTCTGCGAAAATTAGAATTTTAAAGAATAAGTACCTGAATAAAATTCTCAGACAATTGAATAGAAGTGTGATTCATCTTGGGGACGACTCAATCTATCTTCTCGAATGTAGAAGTGATCTGGTTAAGGCATTTCCCAAAATTGAGGCGGAGAACATCTATCTGGATGGATACTATCAGAGTGAGAAGTATTTTAGAAAATATAAGGCGTATTTGGTTAGACAGTTTACGCCCAATTATCCCATGGAAGCAGAGTACGAATCGGTTCTTGCTGAAATCAAAGACTGCGAGGCGGTTGCGGTGCATGTGCGCCGAGGAGACTTTTTGAGTGCGCAGAATGATCCTAATCCGAATCACTATTTGCTGGGAGAGCAATATTATCACAACGCACTTAAATGTGTTACTGAGCATTTGAAAAATCCTGTGTTTTTCTGGTTCTCGGATGATATTGATTGGGTCAAGAAGAACTTTGGAATAAAAGAAAACTTTCGTTTTTTGAGCTTGCACACAAAGCATGCTGATATTGATGAAATGATGCTGATGAAAAATTGCAAGCACATTATTGCTGCAAACAGCACATTTAGTTGGTGGGCATCGTGGCTCAACGAACATGAAGATGCAATGCACATCTGTCCGGCAAAGCGGTATGGCAACTTGTATATGATACCGGATGGGTGGATCAAAATAGCGGTGGAGTAAGAGATCAATGAAAGAAGTATTATATGCAGTTATTATTCTGAATTATAATACGATCGATGATGCAATTGCTGCTTACGAAAGTGTAAAAAAAAATGCAACGACAAGCCAGTATGTGGTTTGTATTGCAGACAACGCATCTACCAAAGAGTATGATCGAGAAAAATGCAAAACACTTTCAGAAGATAATGTTATAACCGTGTGCCTTGATAAAAATGATGGATATGCGCAGGGGAATAATCAGGCAATATTGTTCGTGAGAAAAAACTATAACCCTAAATATTATGTGATTATGAATCCGGATGTCCTTGTGATTAATTGTGGAACAATTGAGAACATGATCGACCGGATGGAACAGTGTGGTGGCAATATTGTCGGAGGACAGCCGCTAGTATGGAACTGCTTCTATGGCGATGATGCCTGGATGCAGCAGAACATCCGGCAGGTACCCAGTTTTACGGATCTTTGCATGTTATCCAACTTAGCGTTGAAAGCGCTCCTGCGAAAGAGATACCGAAAGTTCACATATTCCGATTCAAAACCGTATCAAGAAGAGATACGGTATCGTGTACCGAGCGGTGCTTTTTTTGCAATTGATGCGGAAGTTTTTGAAAAAATCGGCCTGTTTGATCCGAACACTTTTCTCTACTATGAAGAACATATCATCGGGAAAAAGTTGGAGAAAATTGATAAAGAACTGCTGTTTATGCCGCAATTTCTGGTCCGGCACGAACATGGGAAATCGACCGGGAACAACCACTACTCCATCAATTGGTTTGCCAGGAAATGCGGCCAAGATGCCAAGAACTATTATGCAACAGAATATTTGAATTGCAATAGAGCACGGATACTTTTGTTGAACATTCTGACTACACTAGACATTCCACTGCAATATATTAGAATGCAGATAAGCAGGATTCGAAATAAATGAAAAAAGATATCTTAAAAATATTTTCCTCTAATTTAGTAAAAATGATGGTTACCTTTATAACCGCTTTTTTGGTTCCGATGGTCTTGTCGGTAGATGATTACGGATATTATAAAATCTATACGTTCTATGCGGCATATATTGGAGTACTTCATTGCGGCTATTGTGATGGAATATATCTTGAATATGGAGGAAAAGGAAAAAATAAAATAGACCATGACAGAATAAGCAAGGAGCTTGCGACGATCTTTACTTATTCCGTTGGATTGACGTTGATCGCATGTGTTTGGGGAATTGTCCGAGGCGACTTTACGATCATCTGCCTTGGGCTAACAATCGTGCCGAACATTGTATATACGTTTTACTCTTATGTATATCAGGCAACTGGAGACTTCAAGAAGTATACATGGATGCTTAATTTCTCTACGGTATTCAATTTGCTACTGAATGGTCTGCTTGTCCTTTTTCGAGTGAGAGATTATCGCTCATATGTAGTGGTATGTGTTATCGTACAGACAATCTCCTTTATTGTAGGAACAGTTTTCTTTAAACAGTCTGGATGGATGCAAAAGAGTCGCTTTTCAGTAAAAGTTCTAATAAAATATATCAAAATGGGCGTTCTGCTCATGCTAGGCAACTTTGCATATACGTTTTTTATAGGTATCGATAAGTGGTTTATTAAGTTTACATTGGATATAACAGATTTTTCAGTATACTCGTTTGCAAGTCAAATGCTTACGGTGGTAAATATGTTTATCACTCCGGTTTCAATGACATTATATAGCCATTTTAGTAGAAGGAAAGACCATGAATTTGAACGAAAAGTTAAGCAGATGTTAGTAACAATTTTAATGCTAATGCCTATGGCTATTTATGCAATTAATATTGTAATCACAGTATGGATGCCTAAGTATATCGCAGCCATCGATATAGTTTCTTTACTTTTGATAACACAAATATTTTTGAGTTTATGCTTAGCGGTTTTTGTGAATTTATATAAGGTTTATAAGCTGCAAAAAAAATATATGCAATCGCTTTTAGTTGTAATTTTAATCGCAGGTTTGCTAGACTTATTTGTCGCATTTTTACATCCTAGTATTTTGCTCTATGCTATGGCAACATTATTCAGCAGCTTGATTTGGTTGTACCTAAATTATCGAAGGTTTGCATATTTATATCCGTCAAAAAAAGAAGCTATATATATCATTGCTTCATTAGGGATTTTTTTGCTGGGAGAGATATTGGGAAGCAATGTGTTGTCCATTACAATTTATATCGTTTCATATTTGATTCTGACACACGGCTTAATGAGCGTGGAGTGGGATTATTATAAAAATCAACTGCATTATTTTTTAAGGAGATGAAATCATAAATGCTTTTTTTCTTAGGTCTCTTTTTTTACATTGTGATTGTGTCATTAGTAGTATACAAGAGAAAGTTGCCATATCAACAGCGAGGAGCAGGAGATAAGCTTTTTATCTGCTTAACAATGGGTGTTCTGATGATACTAACATGCCTTCGTGGAATTGATGTTGGAAATGATACGAAATCTTACTATTATATATTTAACTTTGCTAAAAATCAGGCTAGACTTGATGATATGTCTGTTGAATGTTTTGCGTGGCTTTCAAGCATGGAGATCGGATACCGATTGCTTGAAAGGGTGGTCTTGTTTTTAACTGATAATTATCAGATTTTCATTTGTACGATTGCTGTAGTCTCGTACTATGTTATTACTAAGTTTATTTACTGTTATTCTTCAAATATCGTAATTTCTGTTATCCTTTTTTACCTGTTGTTCTGGGGAGATTACGTTAATCTATTGCGTCAAGTTTTGGCGCTTTCGCTTATTCTAATTGCCATACACGAATTGAAAAATAATCATAAAATTTTGTTTTATCTGCTTGTTATAGTGGCATCGGCATTTCACACATCAGCTTTTTTTGCTTTTGGTTATTTGTTACTTGTGTATGTTCGTCCAACACGAAGTAATAAGATTAAATTACTTGCAATTGCGGTTGTTTTGGGACTTTTTGGACAAATCACCAATATTATGTCGAGTTTGGGAATAGTAACAAGTTACGCAAATGTTGAATCGGGTTGGAGCAATTATTATCAAATCTTGCGAAACGTACTTCTCTGTGGGACGGTGTGTTTTATGAAACGCGGATTAGATACTGAATGCTTTCCACAAGAGGGTACGTTGAGTGTTCGATTAGAGGACTGGATACCATCAGTGTGTTTGGCACTTTCAGTTATTGCAATAGGGCTTCCAATTATAACTCGAGTTGAATTGTATTATTCGATTCTATTGTTGATCGTTTTACCAAAGTACTTTACAAAAAAATGGATTATTGAGACGAATAAGGGAATAGTCTTGTGGTTCATTTTTATTGTCTTAATTTTGATAGTGGCAGGAACAATCGTATTTCGTCCAGAATGGGTAACGGAGTATGAGTATCACTTCTTCTGGAATAATCATTTATAAAAACATTACACCTACTTTTGTAAATGGAATATGAAGAAAAATTGACGGGAGAGGCATGATGAGCGACAATCTGACAAGCAAGCAAGCAAGCAAGAAATAGGACGCTGGATATATATAAAGGACTTTTGATAATTCTAGTTGTTATCCGTCACGTGCTTCAGTATAGCGTAACGGATGAAGGAGGAATCCTGACCAATATTATTTGGGCGATTCAGATGCCGGGATTTATGCTGGTTTCAGGATATTTTTCCGCAAGAAACATTGAGACCACACAAGAATTATCAAAGCGCATTATTGCCTCAATGCAGTCTTATGCGCTCCCATTTCTCTCTTGGTGGTTCTTGGTCAATGTCTTACTTCTGGGAGATTTCAACAGAAATGCATTAGCTGCGGCAGAGCATATAATATTCCATGTTGATTCAGGAATGTGGTTTTTGTGGGTCGTTTTTGTCCTTTCGATACTAGCGATCATATGCAACTGGATATGTTCATGGAATACAACATATCTTGTGGTGAAGACAGTCACCGGTGCGTTTGCTATACTAGGCTTTCTGGGAATAATGGGAATTCTGTTTGGAATCAAGGTTATAGGCATAAAGTTTATTCTGTACTATTCTATATTTTACGGATGTGGTTGGTTCTTGCACAAAACGCAGAGTACATTTGAGCGGATTATAGAAAAATATTCAGGATTGCTTGTGTTTATTGCAATAGTCTGCTTTTCAGCGATTGTTCTCAACTATGATCTGTATCATTGTGAGGATAGTTCGAGTTCGATTGCTTTAAGGTGTGTTGCGGGTTTCTCTGGAAATACTGTATTACTGTGGGTTGCTAATAAGTACAAAGATGTTTTAGAATGTGTTCACCTGAATCAAATCGGTTTATATACGCTGGAAATATATACTACCCATATGTATGTTAATGGCTTGATGAGTGCTGGAAATACAAGCGGATTTTTCACCGTAATCGGATTCGCTAATTTCACGGTTTCGCTTGTCTTAACAATCTTTTTTACTGCAATACTTATCATGATTATTAAGAGCATACCCTTGACCAATTTCCTGCTTTATGGAAAAAAGTGAATGCGACTTGAGAAGTAAATGGTAGATCCCCGGTGCCTTCCCGCTGTAACAGGATTCTGAGATAATATTGTAAACTTTAGTACACTGTGTTCGAGTTTATAGCAGACTGTTGCGGAGAAATGGCATGAGGGGGATAATACCACAGGAACGTCTGGAGAAATGGAACGAAGCCATCTGCGCGCAAAAGGCCAGTGAACTTACCATAAAAGAATGGTGTGCACAGACGGGATTAATCGTAAACGTCAAATCATGCGTCTTCCGCAAGGCCCTTTGATTCGGCACACTCGCAAAATCCTTCAATAGTGAATTATACAAACAATTTTTATTCCAGCGTCGATAACAGTCAAATTCAACAAGATAGCAAGGGATCGACACAAATAAAATGAAAAATGATATCGAGGGGGAGATAGAGAGTTTGATATTTCTATGAAGAATCATCATCTTCTCCTTCTTCTTCATCATTCTTGGATTTCTTGTATCCATACGCAGTAGGAAGGGAAGAGCAGTAATCTCCCTCATCTACGGTACACACTCAATAACAGAGGGTCCTGTATGAATATTAAGGACGAGGTATATTCCCCGCCCTCTTGCGTTTATTGTTTACATTCCTCCTGCACCGCCAGTGACCATGACATCAGATCATCCAACTCTTTAGGATTTTTAAACACATACAAAGATTTGAGTAGTTCATGGACATTTATTTTCTTATTAGTTGAAAGCGAGGCATTCTTTGAAAAACAAAAGAAGATTAATGAAAAAAGTAAGTAGCTATATCGCTATTGCTATTGCATTTACTGTATTTAACAGTTCCATTTTGTGTGCTAATGCTTCGATAAGAGAGACTAATACTATAATACTAATTCAGCCGAAGGATCAGTGTGGGCCTCAGGGAAGTACAGTAGAGTTTCATGTAAAGGCCAGTGGAAGCAATCTGAAATATCAGTGGCAGTGCAGTTATGACGGGGAAGGTTGGTTTAATACCGCTTTGCCTGGCTATGACACAGATACTCTGAGGCCGGTAGTTAATGCTGATAATGTGAGTCGGAAATATCGCTGTATAGTTAGCGGTAATGAAGGGACAGTGATCAGTGACGTTGCCGGTATGAGAAGAGGAATACGGATGGAAGTGACGGAGCAGCCGAAGGATCAGTGTGGTCCCCAGGGAAGTACCGTAGAGTTTCATGTAAAGGCCAGTGGAAGCAATCTGAAATATCAGTGGCAGTGCA
>ERZ1034680.144-NODE-144-length-49488-cov-12.254425_pt1 | contig 49488 bp, 83 predicted proteins | sample MGYA00520639_ERZ1034680 | MGnify/ENA primary metagenome ERZ1034680 (study PRJEB33766, sample SAMN09781760) | gut metagenome | biome: gut microbiome | host: Homo sapiens | place: Madagascar | study: EMG produced TPA metagenomics assembly of the PRJNA485056 data...
TCCAAGCACTTTTAAATACTGTTTAGATGCATCATAAACCAACTGCCCATTTTTGTTGAAAACTTGAAGTCCAAACTTGCTCGCTGTACTTTCTTCTCTTTCTCCATAGAAAAATATAGTGCTTTGATTTATTTCATCTATAGGGCATCTGACCTCTATGAACGGTTTACTTATATCTATATATTGCCCTGCTTGAGATACCCCCCTTGTAAAATTAAACAATTACTTGTATTTTTATTCTGGTTATAAGAAGAGAAAAAGTATTCATTCGGCTTTATGTAAATAAAAAATACTCTATACCCAAAGAAATAGTTTAAGTTTCCATATGAAAAATTCTCATCACTCGGGACTTTTTGCCCATTAGCTAAATCTTGAAAAGAAACATTTCTCTTTATATCAGATAGATTGACTTTTCTAACAAATTCAAAATTAGAAAATCTTGAATCCAACACATATTTTGCATTTGCATTTTGAATAATTATTCCTGAGTTCATAATTTAGCCAACATTCCAATAACACATTTAATAAAATCCAACAACACCACATATACTGCAACGCTTGTATTGTGTTGAAAATTTCCATTTAAATTTATTTTCTACTATCGTAATATTAGGGACTTCATAATTGTTCCCAAAATCGAAAGGGTCATACCCTGTAACATCCGTAATTCCCCACCATACTCTATAGTTACCATTGGGAATTAAAAATTCTCCGTCTTTCGTTCCCGTTTCAAATGTACCAATAAATCCAGTTAGGTTATCACTCGCATTAAGTTTTAGCGTTCCATCTACATTAAATACCTGAAACCCCTCATGTTTACTCATATCAAATCTCCCCTATTATAGTGCCTCTAGTATTGTAATGTAAATTCTCATATGCAGTTGGTCGTCTATGTCTTGATGTACAGTCAATATTTGCAGAATAAATCTTGGTCTGTTTATTATTAACATTTACTCCATTAACACCAATATAGCTCATTATTTTTCTTTGTATGTCAACCTTATCTCCTGTTGGGATAAGGATTCCAGTTCTTCTATATGCTATTATTGGACTTTTTGTATAAGCAACTATAGAATATGGGTTATTGGGTCCGTATTCATATTCTACTAGCGACTTACTATCGCACATATATATAATTTTCAGTGTTTTCTTGCTTGTTGTAAATAATGTAGACCCATCTTCATTATACACTTCCATTCCAGCCAGTTCTTTAGACTTTGGTAGATTGTAAGTATTTTTAAATCCATAAAATTTTAATTTGCCCATCAACCTATCGTCACGGTCTGACCAGCAGTCATTAGCGTCATAATACTTTTTTCGAAAAAGTCTTGTTCTAAGCCTGCTATCGTCAGCCCTTTCAATTTGAAGTCCAAACTCACCTTCACCATCAATTTCATCTAAACCATATCCCCAAATAAGTTCATTATTATCTTGCACGTTTATATAATATACATTTTCGTTGTTTTCATAAACATAATTCGCGTTGCCAGTTACCACCTTTATTAACTGCATTACATTATATGAATCATCAATGGATATTAACCCGCCATCCTCAGATTTAGCTTCAAAATATTTAGTACCACCCATAATAAAACACCCCGCCTTTATTTACACACTGTTCCCAACAAATTTTATTTCCGCTCACATATACCGTTGGTTCATATTCTCTATCCCCATGGTGCCATATTGATTGGTACGCTTTTGGTGAACCAATCATGACAAACCACGGCTTTCCCATTGGAACGGTGATGCTTCCTGCGGTAGTATTTATAGTATATGTGCCTAACACCTTGCTAGGCACATCAGCCAAATCCACATCAAGGCTTCCGTCTTTGTCGAACACCTGTAACCCTTGCGCCATTCTCCGCCTCTTCCATCGAACATACATACGCGCGACCGCGCCTAATAGCACCGCGAAAATTATAATTAAAAGAATAGTGTCTAACAGTTCGTCAGCATCAAACACTTGCAACACTTGCACCATTCATCCTACCCCTTCCACAGAACGTACATACACGCGACAACACCTAATAGAACCGTGACAAAGCATCCCCATAACATCATTTTTTCTGACAATTCCATTTCTTCGCCGGGATTATACAGTATTCCGTCATAAAGATTCAAGGCAAAATTCCAAACCTTCTCTTGATTGTCATCACTTAATTCTTGATTAAACAATACCTGCGTTGTGCAACAACAATCATATTTATTCTCGTGAAGATAGACAGAAATTCCTTTTTCGTATACAAAAAACCTCATGCTTTTTGAACCATGGATAATTTGAAATGTATAGCCATCACTGACTGTTTGAATATCATTCGCATAGTATCCTTTTTTGCCCGATTCAACGGCATCTATCCATCCTAACGCTTTACTCAAAATGTCATGCTTTACCATTCGTCCACCTACAACTAAACCAGCTTAATAATATAAGCTAATATATTACTTATAATGGCTATACCCGCAAGTATACTACCAACCGACAGAATCAGGCAAAACGTCGTTTTCAATAAATATATGAAAAAGCCATCATCGCATTTTACTATCCATGTAAAGAAAAGATTGTTCAGCCCCGCGGCAAATATAATCAAAAGGATAATGCTAATGCTAAACATCCGTGTTTACCTCAACGCCTAATTCATTTGTATCTTCGGCGTATATTGCCGTAATGTAATAGTCCCCATATATAACTGGGATGTAAGCTGGCTCGCCATGATAAAGAAGTTTCATGTTTGAATCATCATAAACATTTACTTTATTTCTTTCTTCTATTATAGACCATATTTCATTTAATTGCATATAACGTAGCCTCGTAATAATGTTTAACTTAATGTTTTAAGCATGATTTTAGCATCTTCGCATGCGGTTATAATACCGTAATACACCCATTTGTCTCTTCTGTTTTCCTTCGGGAAAGTCATTTGGTCTTGTTGTACCGTTCTTTCGATTTCTTCAATATCTTCCAACTTATAATCAATGTGATTTAACCGAGTGTACACAAACAATTTCCCTGAATAAATTTTTTGATATTTATTTACTTTTAATGGGGATTTCGATAGTTCAATTTCTAATGCACTGATGTTTTCTGTAATCCATTTTCGAAAGATTGCAATGTTTACCATAGTTTTTCGTTACCTGCTTTCCCCTTCTCTAACGTATCAGAAGTTTCTTTATTCTTCATAGATTCTAAAAACTCTCTGAACCTATCTTCGCCCATAATCTCATCGCATAATAGTAGCATCCAAAAATCGGGTGCGTTCAGGAAATCATTCAAGCGTGACAGGGGTTTCATGATAATCGCCTTCCATTTCGTTGCTCATATAGTGGCGACGTATTGCTTGAACAGTTTGCCTTCCGGCATATCAGGGTCGTCCCAGTAGAGCGCCTTAGCCACTGCGATATACTTTTCAGGGTCTTTACCTAAAACGTTAGCGAGGTCACTATACAACATGTTAATGGCATAGTACAAGTCGGCTGGTCTATCAATGTGACGCTTCTTAGCTTCTTCTTCCACCTCTGCAAATTCCCAGTGCGCCCCAGTCGTACCATCCACGTTTTCCATATGAGACACCGCGTCCACAGCGATATCGGTATCGAAGTAAGGACCGTAGTCTAACTCATGGAGTTTAAGCAACATGCGCTTTGCTTTAGGGTCTTTCGTGTCTAAAGTCAAACCATCTAAGTATTCATAGATAACATTATACAACTCACATGTTTTTAAGTTGTCGTTAGTTCTTTTAAGGTATTCTCTTGCGGTAAGCATATTAGCTCCCCCCTATATTAAGAAATTTTCACAACTTTAAATTTGAGATTCGGCAATCTTCTGATTATCAAATTTTAATAATATTTATTTTTAACTGTTTCTAACTTATCCACGCACGCCGTGACTATTTCTCCGCCTTGAATATTAAGCACGGTTCTTAGTAAATCCATGATATAGTCAATCCCTGCAAGTAATGCAATCGCCTCAATGGGGACGCCGATTGCCGACCATATGATAGCGCAATCCATCAATGTGCCACCGATGATTCCCGGTGCCGCCATTAAAGCAATCACCGCGATGAGTACCGTCACTATGATTCTATCGGGAGTAAGTTCAACTCCGTATACGGAGCTTGCAAAATAAGTATAGATACCCACGCAAATACAAGACCCCGCTCTCATCAATACAGAAAGCAATGGGGTAAGGTAATCAATCACTGCATGAGAAATATTTGTGTTCTTTTTCAATAAATCAATACGTGGTGCCATGTAATTAGATGCGCCGCCTGATATCGCGCCAACAACATCCTGCTTGATAATGATTCTAAGGAATTTAAGAGGAGATTCAACACCGCAAAATTTCAATAGTGGATAGGAACAAATGAGAGTAAATAGAACACTTCCTATAATCAATGCACCTACCATGGATAAATAGGAAGTAAGTATATTCCCTTTTGCAACAACTGGATACAGTAAAGCAAAAACACCAATAGGAGCAACCTTCAATACAAGTGCAGATATTTTCATGCAAATTTTTTGCATTATATCAAATGCGGATAAGATGGATTTTTTTTCTTTCAGAAACAGGGACGCAATACCAATGAAAAACGAGCAAGTAATGACCTGTAACATATCCCCTTTTGCAAAGGATTCTATCGGGTTCTTCGGTATGCAATTATTTATAAACTCAAGTACCGTTGGCGATTTTGGCTCTTTTATGATAGATTCTCCAACATCCAGCGGGGAAATACCGATTACGCACATAATTGCAAGACCGATGATAACGCCAATAACGCTCATGAACATTGCAAAGCAAAATGCCCTTGCCGTGATTCCTTTAATGTCTCCTCCAAGTTTTATGATTGCGCCCACGATGGAAACAAAGGTGATTGGCACAATAACCATCTTAAGAAGATTGATAAATATTTGCCCAAGTTCCTTCAATGGGTATTGCAAACATTCAATCTCTCCAAAACAACCGATGCCTATTGCCAATATTGCCGCTATAATTGCTTGCATTTTAGCCTCTCGTATTCTTTCGTTAATTCAACGCCTAAAGCATTCTCTATATCTTTGATTAGTTCGTCCGGGTTCTCCAACCCGATGGAAAGCCTTGCACAAAATCCCGCTCGATAGAATGAATCATTTCTGAAAAAATCCGCATTAGAATAAGTGCATCCGAAAGTTCCGACAGTTACAAACTTTGCGAGTTTCTTGCAAAAATCTTCTGTTTTCTTCGGCAATGTTATAAGTCCACCGCACCCACTATACTGAGCGTCTACTCCGCAATTCTTCATGGTTTGATAGATAAGGCGCGCCGACTTCGTGTGAGTGTCCATTCTGACTTTCAGAGTTTCCAACCCCCTTGCCACGAGATACGCGGTTTCAGGTGTTACATGATTCCCTCGGCGTGCAAGTGTATCATTCACTGGCGATGTTCTAGGCGCAGGGTTAGGCATTTTCATATGCTCTAGCCATTCCATAGAACGATTTAATGCGATGCCACCCGCAAATCCATCGCCGTACCCGATTACGTATTTTGTGTATGATTCCACGCATATATCTGCGCCGTCTTTTAAGGGATTGCAATAATAGATAGATGCAATAGAGTTGTCCATCATTACATACCCGCCATATCGGTGAGTAAGCTCACTTATACCTCTCACATTTTTCCAATTCCCAAAAGTTGAAGGGGTATCTCCGCAAACAATAAACGGCGTTCTTGCTCCTTTGATTGCCTTCTCTAGCGCGTCAAGATTATTTAAATCTTCTATCTGAATAACATCACATTGACCGCGATATAGCAAGTAATTTCTTGTTTCAAAATATGTTTCGTCATCAACAATAACCGTATTAGGCTTTATAAGGTCGAAGGTGGTATTTATCGCTTCCATGCCTGAATTACACAGAATAGTCCGATAGCCACCATACAATTCATTTAACCTTTCTTCTGTTTCTTTCACTGCTGTATTGTGATTTCTCCTGTATCTAGTTGTTTTAGGGTCAACCACATTCCTGTCAATAAATGGTAACATACTGCCCCTTTCTTATATCGTTGGCGTTTCTACACTATTTAAATCATCAGACGCAAGTAATTTATCAAAATATTCCATCGCTTTAATAGTTTTCGACGCCTGAGTAATGCCGTTTTCTTTAATAATCGGCATGCCATTGAAGATGTAATCTATAAACCACTCTGACCATGGAACAGCATCAGTATTCTTTCTTTCTAAAAACTGCTTCACTTTATGTCGCTTTTGCGCCGTTTCGCTGAACAAAAATTTGAAGGTATCACCATATCGCCATTTAATTTCACAGTTGTTGCAAATGCCACAAGCATCTTTAAAAGAAGTTGAGCAAGTTCTTGTGAGTTTTGCTATATCTTCGTATCCCCACTCTTGGTATGCGCTCCACTCATCAAGTGTGTTGGTTTTAAGTAATGGAAATGTACATCTTCCAAAAAGCGCAAGCACCTCGTCATTTCCAACATTGGGGGTTATTACGCCGTCATCAGATACGTCAAGACCGCCGTCCAAAAGGTACTGATAAAAGCGCCCTATGTCATTTGGGCGATAACCGGGTGCTGGTGCCTCTATTCCAATGGCAACTCCGGGGTAAATATACCCGACTTTCCCCAAACAGTCCCACATTGTGTGCGGTATTCCGCTCTTTCTTTTTTGCCATGCATTGTCGTATGCTTCTATCTCCGGCAAGCTCTCTTTGTTAATGTAAATTGGGTCATTGATTTTTGCCTTTATTTCCGGTTTCGCTCTTATGATGTTGATTAGCCTTACAATAGCATCTACTTCTCGTTCAACATTGCTTTTTTCTTGCACAGGGAACACAACATATAACGGCTGGATTTCTTCGTCACTTTCTCTTGCCCATTTGCAAAGCAAGTAAGTGGAATCAAACCCGCCTGTCCATAAAATATATCTCATATTAGCCTCCTAACAATCATAAGAACAGTTATATATACACTGCGATTGACACCGTTGACATGACTGGCATGATTGACATGCAGACGTCTGACAGCCTTGACAAGTCTGACAGCAGTTTGCTTGACAACAGTTGTTGGAGAATTTTGTTTCCAATTCGTTAATTGCTGTCTGCAATGCCTTTATATTGCTTGCGTATACCTTATCATACTTTGGAGTGAACGATGTGATAGATACTTTCTTATTGGTAGCCATTGTATTTACAGCATCAGCAAGTTCAGATACATGGACTTTCTTTATATTCGTTGGTTCGCTATCTGTATATTCCATGTTCCTCTCCTATCATTCACAGTTACAGTTACATCTATTTGCATAAGTTTGGCAGGAATATTTTTGACAAGACTGGCAGGTTTGTTTTTGGCAACCTTGGCATGTCTGACAATAAGTACAATTTCCGCAGTTATCCACATTGGTACTATAGGTTTCGAGCTTTGTAAACGCCGTTCTTAGTTCAATTAAGTGTGACTTTTTTATAGCTGCTCCATTTGCGACACTTGAAAATTTCGTATTCTCGATTGAGCCGTTAAGAATTGCCATCTTGTATCACGCTCTTTCCAAAATCCTGTACTGCTTGAATGACTGGTAGAAACATAGCTTTTCTTAATTTGCAATAGGTTTCATTTCTTATTTCATCATTAACCAGTTTGCATCCGCCATTGCAAAGCGGAACAGCGGGACATACTTTACAGGTCGATTGCCGTATTTTGGTATCATCTCTTTGTAAAAGCTCTTTTAGGTATTTAAAATACGGTGTTTCTATTGTGCCTATAGCCTCACTTGTGTTATGGCAAGGGTATAGATTGCCGTCTAAATCCATATTGAGTACATTCCATCCATTACCACATCCAGACCACACAAGGTCATACACTCCATCCCTGTTGTTGATATAGAAACTTAATAAATGCATCAAATTGCTTATGTATGCATTCTTTGCGTAATCTGTACGTTTCTGTTTGCCATTCTTAATAGAATTGATATAATTCTCCGTCATTTCCTTCATTTCATTAGATACTCTCTGATAATCAAAATCCAAAAGTTCCTTATGAGGGATGCCCGTGTCAAAGATTAAATCGCAGTTTATTCTTGCTTGGTACTTGTGAAGTTTGTAATATTCATCGGAGATTTCTTGTATTGCTTCTAGGGTCTCTTTCGGGTATGCCTTTGAGGAAATAACGGCAGATATTCCCAACTGGTTTAGTCTCATCAATCGTCGGCGTAAAGGCTTTCTTTTGTCGAATGAATCAAATCCCCTTGTTTCTAACACTCTTCGCCCGTCCCACGAGATAGTTACTGGAAATTGATGCGCATTGAAAAACTCTACCATTTCGTCAGTCATTGCTCGCCCATTTGTGATGATGGAATATGTCACGTTCTCTGTGTTTTCAACTATTTCCCTGATGTTGTTAAAATAAATTAACGGTTCGCCGCCAAAAAAGTGGAGATTTAATTCGCCGCTTTCTTCCTGCACCTCTTGTATAAAGTCATAAATTTTAGGGTTTATTTTCTGTGTTATTTGGCTGTGTACCAATGGTCTTTGCAAACAATACTCGCACCTCATGTTGCACCCATTTCCCAACATGACAAATATCGTGTCAATCTTTCGCCTTATAAAATTTCCCATTCGTTACCTCCCTAAAATCACTCTTATTTTTTTGATGTCGTCATCATCGCTGGCTTCTACTGCTTGCCCGATTGTCTTGTGTGTCCTTGTTTTGGTCGCAACTCCAATTCCTGCAACGTCAGATGGCACGATGTAATCACCTTTCTCAACTTTCCCTTTTACCTTTACGTGGGAACGTCCAACAAGCCCGATGGGAATGAACGCTTTCTCATCGTTCCCATCGCCGTTGCCTCCAATAATATGTGCGAACTCTTCTGAATGCACGCCAACTATCACTTTGTCTTTACAAGTTGCCTTCTTATATAGCTCGTTGTTGCCTTCGCTGAGTGCGATTATATCCCCCGCTTCTGTTTCTTCCCCACGCTCAAACCATTCGGCATAGTCGTTGTATACAGCATTAAAAACCCTAGCCCCCGTTATGTCACCCGTCGCGGTAATATCCTCACTCACCGCAAGTTGCTTTACATTGGCAGTGTTACTTACAGTAAGGTTTTTAGTATAAGTTCTTCCCCACTCTTTATCACTTTTCCCTAGATTATCTAGCCCGTCTTTATAAGGGCAAAGATTTTTCCCTGCTTCTTCCATATTCACCCCTCATTATCGTTTCAACACGACATCCCCGTCCGCGTCCAATATAAGCAATCCTCCCGCTTCAACCGCTTTTTTTATTCCGTCGCTTGTAACGGGGTTTTCGCTCCCGTATTCAGGCGTTGTGTCAAATGTCAATAAATTTTGTTTCGTATCTATACTGTCTTGCAGTTTCTTATACTCTATCTTTGCATCTGTCTTGCTTTCCTTCTCCCCTATCTTATTCAAGATAGTGGTGGAGAAGTTAGGGTCATTTCCCAGCGCGGTTGCAAGCTCTTGTAACGTGTCTAAGGCGGTCGGTGCGCCGTTGACTAAATTGTTTACCACGCCGTGAACAAATTCAGTATTGGCGATGGTTTTTGAATTGTTTTCTGTTGATGGTGTCGGTACACTGGTTTCCCCTGATACAGTGAGTGAAGCAGTAGTAAACCCGTTTTTCAGCGCCGTGTTTAATTTGTTAATCTTATCAACGCACTCTGTTTCCAGCTCTTCCTTTGTCGCATACACGGTTAAGTCAGGTTTATTTTTAATAAATGCCTTGTTAGTGTTATCTGTTATCGCCCAATCTGCATTGACTTGACCGCCTAATAACGTTTCCAAAGAACTGTTTGCTCTATCTGCTGATGCCTTTGCGTTCGCTTCCGATGCTTTCGCCGCCGCCGCACTAGAGGCAGACGCTTTAGCCGAATTAGCAGAATTTATCTCCGACGCACTTGATGCCGATGCCGAATTAGCCGATGCGGTTGCACTGCTGGCGGCGGCATTTTTATACGAATTAGCATTGATTTCGCTCTGCTTGGCGTTAGCTTCTGCTGATATAGCACTCATCGCCCATGTTTTCGCAGACTTATTGCCATCAACGCCATCAGGGCTACTTTCGCTCATAGCCCACGCCTTAGCTAAATTCTCACTTGATTTTGCATTGTTTTCAGATGCCTTGGTGTTTAGCTCTGATGCCTTCGCATTCGTTTCATATGTTTTGGCATTCGTTTCACTGCTTTTAGCCTTACCTGCGCTTACACTCGCCGCTGATGCACTGCTAGAGGCATTTACTTCGCTTGTATGTGCGGCACTAGCTGAATCAGCGGATGCAGTCGCTGATTTTTGACTGGCGGTTGCGCTATTGGAAGAATTTACCGCTTGCGTTGTTGCCACGCTTGCGCTTCCTGCGGCGGCAGTCGCACTATTTTTTGCATTGGTTTCTGAGGTCTTAGCGTTGTTTTCACTCGCCTTTGCATTCAACTCACTGGTCTTGGCGTTAGTTTCACTGGTTTTAGCTTTTGTCTGTGAATTTGCACTCGCTTCTTGACTAGCTAATGCGGCGGCGGCACTATTGGCACTATTAGTTTCTGATGTTTTGGCGTTTGTTTCCGATATTTTCGCCTTGTCTGCGGATGCCTTGGCGTCAACTAATGGCTTCAAAGAAGTTTTAATTGTTTTGCCTTGCCGTGTGTGGACTATAAAATACCCGTCGCTATCTGTTTCTGCACTTACTATATCGTCACCATACACTTCGTTTTCAAGCCATTCCTGCTCTGTACCTTCATAACCATTTTTCTTAGCGACTTGGTACGCGCTTAACCCCTCGGCTTGGGTGGTGACTTCTATCCACTTATCTTTGTAAATATAAACCTTACCACTATTCTCTGTCCCATCGTCCAGTAAGTAGAATTTTCCAGCCTGCCCGGTTGATGGTAAAGAAGAAACAACAATAGTTGCGGCGAGTGACACGCCTTTGATAGCTTCTAGGTTGTTAATAATATAATCAAGTATTCCATCATTTTGAGAATTTACAAATGGAGTTTTCTTTCCGAATGTCCCTTGCTGAATGATAAAATCATTCTCATCTCTTATTTCAGGTGTTTGATATGCTTGTGGTCGCATAGTGTCCCCCTTTGTATAACTTACCTATATTTTAATACATTAAGGACTACACCTTACTACAAACCTTCTGTGCGCGCTATTTGTAACACCCATTTCGCGCCCAGCTTTTCTTTTATCCTCGCAATTTCTTCTCCGCTAATAAATGGCTTGTCCGATTCAATAACACCATATTCCAGCCCATCTCTTTCCATCAGATAATAAAGTTTATATCCTTTTTGCCATGTATTCTGCATATGTGACTTCTTTCACCTGCCCTGCACCCGTCATCCTTTTTAACTCTTCTAATGCTTTGCGGTCTAAAAAGATTTCGCTTGAATGGATAATCCCATATTCAATATCATCTTTTTTAAAGTACAGTGTATAAATGTATGGCGATTCATTCTTGAATGAAATCATATAACGATTCCCGCCTTTACCATCTGCTGTACAATAAGCGATTCCCTGTTTCTTTTGCATTCCTCATCGCTTTTCTTTTTTTCTTCTTCTAACTTTTGCTTTACAGATGCATTAAATACACCTAAAATACTTTTCTGCTCATCAGTCATATCTGATTTCATAAGCGTTACAAGCTCTATCTTTCCTATCTTCGTGCCTACACTTATAATGCATTCCGTACCATCAATTTCCCATGACAAGATGTATTCTTTATCGTCTATTCCATCTTTGCATTTGCAAACTGCATTTGACGAGTTGACGATAGACACTTTGCCACCCTGAACGAGAAAACGCATAATTCGATTTACAATATCATTGATTATTTCATTATTGAACTTGCTCTTCTCATCTAACACTTTACGAATCCGGTCACATGGATAGTTAAATATTCCGCATTTCCTGTCAACACCGTTGTCCGTATATTCCACATCGCTGATTTTTCTTATAAGTTTCTCATCCCAATCAACGAGCCAATATCCTTTATTTGTGCATGCGCGTATAGTGCCATATCCCAAATTGATATTGTAAACCCTATCTCCAATCTTAAAATTACTCATAGCCGTCAATCTCCAATCTTAAAATTTACTCATAGCTCGCTCCACTAACTAATCTAGCTTCTACGAGCTTTTTAATTGTATCAATCTGCGCCTTCGTCATTTTTTCTGGCGTATCGTCCATATCATCAGGGCATATGCCTTCATACCACACCATCACCAATCCATGATACCCATGCTTTTTTAAGCGTTCCGCTTCAAGACTATGTGACGGAGAAGCAAGAAAAACCAGTCCATTTTGCGTTATTACGCATTCGCAATAACAGGTAAAGCACTTGGGATACTGCTTCGCCATTTCAATAAATTTATCCGGCGTAAATCCAACGCCTCGATACTTCGTGTATGGAGAATCAGGCGGATTCATAATGTGTTCAAGCATCATCATTAGCGTACCATCTCTCTTCGATTATTTCTGTTTTTAAAATCCTGTATCTTCTCATTCCTGTTCTTCCGTAAACCCAACTCTTGTCATTAGATACGAATCGCATAAAATTCCTTGAATAATTTCTTCTTTCCAAGGAAGCATCAACTTATCCAGTTCGTCACTGGAAGAAAATCTATTATTCAGCGGCGCATAAGATTGCCATTCGAGGAAAGGGGAAAATTTTGCTTCACGGGTAGAATCATGTACAGCTTTAGCAATACTGAAAAGGTCATCAATACCACTCATAATCCAGTTAAAGTCACGAGTTCTAAAGAAATAGATATCACTTCCATGCTCGGTAGCTTCCCCTGCAATCGCAGCAATTTCATCCAAATCTTCCAAATTAAGCAGCATATCCCATACTCTATCTTGGTCATTAGTAAACGGGTCGTACATTTTAGTCCTCCAAGTCGCTTATTGTTTCATCATATATTCATCCTAGCCAAGGTATTTCCCTTCTTTTTTCGCTTTCTCCCATCCTTCTTTTGAAAAGAACACTCTTGCGCCTTTTTCCTTGTGTCCCCAACAATCGGTATCAAGGATTGCAATTACATACTTATCGTATGTTCTAACCTCAATAATTTTTTCAATATAAATATCGCATAAATTCATTTTTGCTCACCTAAGTCCCTTGTATTAACACGGATAACAACGCCTCATGGATTCCCTTCCCATATTAAGCGCACAATCATATACAACATCTTTTCATTCCTTAAAATACTCATTTAAAACATCTGCAATCTTATTGACGCATTCCCTAATATCTTTAATTGCTTTCAATTCAGAAGGGCAAAACAACAATTTATCGTCATTCAAGTCAATGCACCATTTTTTTAACGTTGCTTCTGTAATGCATGGTCTGATTTGATTATTAAATTCATTTCTGAAATTTTCTAAAAATTTTCGTGTGTTGTACTCCGGTAAATTTTTTGTATTCACTTTGATACAAACACCACCACTTACCCCTTCCTCTATTCCCTGTATAGCTATCTGTAACACTTTTTCGTCTACATAATTATCCTTTTCACTGTCATAAAGGCATTTCTCAGTCGCATCGTCGTATACCCAAACGGCGCTCTCTTTATCATAAAGTTCTAAAAAGTCCCTAACTGTCATTTGTCTTTTCCTTTCACAACAATCACCAACACTGGTTCAATGGTATCATCAATATAAATGTCGGTTATCGTTTCATCATATCGGCAAAACTCAGGGCAATAATCGGGAAAAATGTCGCACACTTCCCTATTTTTTAATTCTTCCAATGTATACGAAAATTTAGGATGAACAAATTTGCCGTATTTTTTTATAGTTTCAATATTTTCGTACATAGATTCATTTGAATTTATTTCAAGAATAGCAAAATGCACAAAACATTGATGCACGTTTTTCAAAACTTCGCTAACTGTCATTTTCTACATCCCCCACGATTCCTTATCCTTCTTACTAATTTAATGTCTTTTTCTGCGTCAGTATAACACTCACTGTATTGTCCTTTTCGTGAAAAAAAATAATGTAGACCTAACCATCTATCATCTTTCCACTCTACGCAAATCGGGTAATGAGCGGCTGAGGAAATAATCTTATATACAACGCCCGCCCCAAAGTAATCAGACCAAACTATGTCGCCAACCTTAAATAGGGATGCTTGCTCTTTCATACGTCCTTTCATTTTCTTCCCCTTTATCTTTTGAATAACTTTTTCAGCTTCACACGCTTACGCCTTATAGCACAAGCAATTCAATAATAAGAGAGACGTCTCGTCCTTCCGTATCTTCTTCCATCTTAGCCGCGCAAACAGAATCCACTGACTTGTCTTTTACAAACAAATATGTTTCCAGCGGAAAATAGGAAAGTACCCCACTGTAAACAGTGCAGGGCGGTTCTCCCCAAACTACAATCTGTACATGTGCATCCATATCCAAGGTTTTAATAAGGTCGCTAAATTTAATCATTGCTTCCTTCCCTCTCTCATCACACGCTTACGCCAGTATGATACTTGAAATAGTCTTTAATGTATTTCTCGCCAAATTTATTAACCATCCACTGAAAGTATTTAGCATTTATCTTAAATGAATAAAAAGGCACCCAGTCACAAACATCAGGCGGGTCAAAATCATAGTATACATAACGCGTTTCTGCGTAATGTTTTCCCTGTTCCGGTTCATCATCGTCGGGTGGTATTTCTTCCCAAAACGCAACGCATAAATTATGGTTACTGTCGATATGAATTTGTGTTTTCTTGCGGTCAAAAGAATCACATCCCATGACAACTTTTTCCAGCTCTTCTATGTCTTTCTTTGTAAGTTTTTCAATGTACATTTTCCACGCCCCCGAACGTCATATAAGAGAAATAATATGTGAAAAAGTCACCGATAAAAAAGCCCAACACATCTTTTCCCGTCATGCATAAGTTCTGTATTCTTTTTACCCCACACTTCCACCCACTTAGCACCAATCTCTCTTCTTATTTCTTCTAAATCTTCACGGCTTAAAAGGGTTTCGCTCGAATGAATAATTTCATATCTATCAAAGTGCATTATATAAATATACGGCTTTCCTTCTAATGAAATCATGATTATTTCCGCCTTTCTTTAACATCAATCAACATCATGCCATGCATTATCGCCTTTTTTGTCGGGATAGCGATAGGAATACGGCATATCCATATCAATAAACCCGTTGTTATCAACACTCTGACCGACAACGATGACCGTATTGTAAAAGCGTTGATTTCTGCTTGCCCACGATTTTGCGCCTCTCAAACTTTTGGCAAAAACTATCGTTGCTTTTCTGAATGAATGTAAATTTTTTAATTCAACAACATAGTAAAACATTTTTTCATTCTTCCTTTCAATAAATATCATCCGTTGATATTATAATACCATTTTATCGGTTTATCGTCAATACTTTTTACAATTTTATTTATGATTTCTCGCTCTTTCTTTTTCTATAAATGATACTATTCTCAAGACGTCTTGCTCTTCTTTGTTGTAAATTTTTGCTGAAAAATCACTCATGCAATTTTCTTCTTTAACTGTGATTCCCGACGCGCTCAGCATATCATAGAACCAATCTTTTCCAGCTTTGTATTCCGTATAAAGCGAAATATATTTTTTCTTAGTATGTGCAATCTCACTGAATTTCACGATTTCATTTTTCTGCATTTCTTCGATTTCTTCGCAAATGCGTTTATATGCGTTTGCCATCGCCTCAAAATAACGAAAGCCATGGATAATACTTTCATTCATTTTCTAGTCCTAAAGCGGTGAACCTATCACCGCCTTTCCTTTCCTTTCTTTTTTTAATAAATCTCAACCATCAAATTTCTTTCAACTGTTTCGTAAACTTCCTTGGAAAAGTCATTCATCACCTTGCTTGTGTGAACAATGATTCCATCTCTTTTCAAATCTGCTATAGCAAGCTCTTTTCGTTCACCATAGCTTTCGTATTTATTCCCATATTTTCTAATCAGCTCATCGGCTTTCGATTTGCTAATGATTCCATTAAAGAAAAGTTTTCCAATTCTTACCAAAACACTGAAATAAGCATTTTCCATATCTTCATAATATTTAAATGCGTTTACCGCGTTTTTCTGCATACTGTTTAATCTCATTTGTTTTCCTTCCTTTCATCACTAAGAGGTTTTCTTCCTTCCCTCTGAATATAATACTATCACCTTATTAGTTTATTGTCAATACTTTTTTATGGTTTATTTTCTGTATTCTGTAATTTAGTTTATAAGCGTTCAGATATGTTCAAGTGTAACTTTACTAGCTGTTAGTTCAAAAACGCCTGTAATCAAAAAATAAGCACGTTTTTAAGCAAAATAAAAGCGGGTTTCCCCGCTAATATTTCTTTTTGAAGAATAGAATATAGGTCAGTATAAAGAAAATGCCTAACTCAATCATTCCAAATTCCCATTCTTACTCTTAACGTGCCGTTTTCATCGTACACGCATATAAGCTGGTCGCTGATAGTCATTCGCGCTCCTGTTGTTCCGCCAAGCTGACCTATGTTCATCCCCATGGCACTTAACGACTTTGCCGCCAGCTTTTCAGCAGTGATTGACCCTGCGTCTATATTCTGTGCTATGACGCCTTTATCAAACTTTGCCTCGCCTGTCACATGCAGATATTTCCCGTCTATGGTAGCACCGCTCTTATCGAGATTGATTTGGCTGATTATGTTTTTCCCATTGAAGTCTGTTGATTTGACCCTAAGATTCACTGCATCCTTTAATTGGGAAATAGCGGAGTATGACGGATTGTCACTGTTAAGCTCACCAACGATAGATGTGATGTTGTTTGCATTCTGTGTTACTTGTGACTGGATATTCTTTAAGCCGTCATTCACTACTGTCTGTATGGATGTGTTTAACTGCTTAAAAGCGGAATAATTCTGCGTTGCATTGTCAAGACTATTTAAGTTAGTGACTATCGTTTGAACGCTATCCGCCGTCTGTTTAATCTGTGACGCTAAATTAGCATCGCCATCTTTTACTAATCCTTCTATTTCCCCGTCTTTGGCTTGTAAACTGGTTATGTTTCCTTGTACTTTTGAAAGCTCTGTATTGAGAGACGATACTGAATTATCAATATCGCTAATATGATTGATATTTTCTTGAATAACGTTATCAAACTTCTTCATGGAAATGACGCCATCTTTTATCATGTCGCCGTCTATTTCAACCTTAACAACGCATCTTGTGGCTGGCGATTTCTCGCCCTCGCCGAATATGTCCGTAAACGCAACCTTTACGTCATATATACCTGCATCGCAAAGGTAGCTAGTCACATTATTCGTTGACTTGAATGATTTCTCTTCTGAACCGCCGGAAACGTACACATTTATTCCGTTGCATCCATCAGGAATTGGTTCTGCACTTATCGCCATTCCGCCTAGCTTAGCGGATACTCTAGGTGCTTTCGGCGTCTTAGGAATAGCTTTATTGTATTGCAATTCTGCGGCACTTGAATACTTCCCGACCGCTGAACGGGCATATAAATAAAGCGTTCCTTTTCTGTTTTCAAGCTCTATCGTCGCACTTGTGCCGCTTGTTCTAGCTAATAAGCCAACATCTTCCACGCCAACGTCAGTATCATCGCGGACTTCATAATAAGCTATATCGGCATTGGTCACTTCTTTCCATGTTACCGTGCATTTGTTTCCAAAAGTGATTTGAAAATCATCAGGAACATTCGGAAGCTCGGTTTTTAACGCCACTGTAATTTTAGTCTGCGGGGATAAATCAGGGCTGGTAGAAACGCTATACTTGTCTTTTGTGCATACCGCAATCTGATAGGTATCCCCCACGATAGCCTGCGGTATTACCACCTCTGTTTTCCCGTTCCCGCCGTATATCCATACGCCGTTAAATCCCATCTCATCGGCTGGCACGCCTTCTTTAAACGTCAGGTCATCCGCCTGTCCGTAATTGGTTTTATACCAAACATCTGCACTATCATAAGCATCTAATTCAGGCGGTGTCCAATCAACAACAATGTCATAACGCGCTATGCCGTCCTGTTGCTTTCGGTATCGGTTCCTAGCCATTACATCTGTAACTGGTGGCAGGTAGTATTGCTGAATTGTATATTGGTACGCTTGCACATCTGCGAGGTCTTGCACATTCGCCCCAAAGATGTTATATGAGCAGAATTTGAAGTACACCTTTTTACCGATATCTTCTTTTTGGAAAGGTAACTTTGCTAAATATGTATCGCATCTAACAAAATCTGAACCACTCGTATGGCTTCTCTTAGAGGTGTTATACTGCCCTCTGATACATCCGCTTAACGTGTAATTCCCGTTACTGTCCATCTGTGCCGTCTGATAGCTGAAACATTCGCCGTCAATCCAGCAAAGAGTATTCCCGTTCTCAGCATCCTCTTTTGTGCCGCTGATAAGCTGGTCATTGCAAGACACCGTAATGGTGGTATCATCTGCCGATATGTCGCTTATGAGTTTCCCTAAACGGCTTGAATTTGTCAACTGCCCGACACGCCTATAGTTTATATTATCATCACTGGCATAAATATAGCATCCGCCCCATGACGTGTTCACACCCTTCCCCGCAATCCAAACCTCATTCCCGGTTGTTGTTATATCAACAGGCGGCTGAAAGATAACAGGCAACGTGTTAGGCGCTTCCATATTAAAGTCCACGAACGGTCTTTCTGTTTCGTGTACATTATACTTTGCTTCGGTCACATCCATCGGCGGGCGGGAGATAGCAGTCAATTCTAAAAGCCCATCGGCATCCTCGGTTACACTGTTTATAATAGCTGGTTGATGGTCTAATCCGCAGGTTTCGTCTGTCAGGGTAACTAAATCGCCAACCTCCAGTCGGCAAAAAGCCCAGTCAAGTTTAAATGTATACTGGTTTCTTCCGTACTTTGCATTTCTTGCAAGCTGTTCCGCTAATCTAACCGCGCGTGATTTCTTATAAAGGTAATGTGCCTGTATTGTGTCTGATTGCCTAAGCCCGTATTTTTTAATATCATCCGTCAGCTCATAAGCAACGGTTTCCGTCTCGTAAGCATTATCCCTAGAAAGGAACTCCACTGGAAATTGATTATAGACTTCACTGGAATCTTTTCTCGCATAGGTGACTAATGCGCCGTTATCCTGCGGCAAGAAGTCATCACTGGTTAAATCATATGTGATTGTCTTATTTGGCATCCACCCGCCGACAGGTCTATCTTCCAAAGGAACAATCTTGAATCTGTCATTCGACCAAAACATATAGGCATTAGTGATGGTTGCGATTTCGTTGATGATTTCGCGCGCACTTTTTGCACTGGTTTCATCGGATGGCGTGGAAATCAGCATATCAGCATTGCGGCAATAGCTCCTATAATTATCTAATCCGTCAATCTGTACATTTCCCAATCCGACTTTATCTAATACGAACCGGATATAATCAGCAGGGTTTACGTCAATTCCATCGCCAGTATCAAGTAATTTCCCCTTGACTTCGAAATTATAGTTAGGGAAAGACGCACTATCCCCTAAATCAATGACGCCTGCCACATAAGCAAGCCCATTATAAGAAAGTGCCTTGTCAGGATGTTTAGAGGTCAGGTACGCCCATGGCTTCTGATTTGCTGAACCGACAAAAGCTGTTAATCCTAACGATGAGTTAGGATAGGTGTAAACATCTTTATCCTTCCAAATCTTACCAATCCCGCTGATTTCGCCTTCGCACAATCCCATAATGCAAGCCACGGTATAGGTATATGTTATGGTGGTTGTCTTGCTTCGCCCGCCCTTGCCGCTTCTCTGCGTTTCCCTGTGTTCGTGTGCGGTAAAGTCATCATAATAAATCACATTGCCAGTTACCCTAGTTGTCCCTAAGATTTCCATAACTGGACTGCCGTATTCTGCTGTGCCAACACTAAAATCGCTGATTTTATTAGAGCGTATTGTTGTGTTATGCCCCTTGAAAAAGCCCATGGCTACCCCCTAAACCTATAAATCCCTCTAAGCCGTGATTTCCCTTTGGCATCTAAAAACATAACGTCATTCAATTCAGATAAAATCACACCCTCATCGACCATGGCATGACACAAAATATTATCGCCGATGTAAATGCCGCCGTGAGAAATGCATCTGCCGTACTGGTAAAGCAGAAAATCGCCCGTATCCATAGTTTCCACCTTGTCACATTTCGCTTTTACATAGTTCAAAAACCATTCATCACTTCTGTGTAACGCCCATTCATTTGAATACGGTTCAATATGATAGGAATCTTTCTGCATCAGTCCAGCATCTTCCAACGAACCTATAAGGAGCATCCCGCAGTCCACCCCATGCCCTTTAGACTTTGCCATGTTTACATGCGGCGTTCCTAACCATGATAAAGCGGCTTTCGCTATCTTTTCTCCATTTGTCACAATAAGACTTCTTTCTGCGGTTTAAAAGGCGCAACAACGGCTATATCATCACTGTCTTTAATGGTAACAATACCGTCCTTGTCGGTAGAGAATGAACCTTGCGGGTAATATTTTCGTATTGGAAATTCCATATTCAGTCCGCTTGTTTCCGCCTTTACATCAAGAGATACGACTAAACCGCCTGCGCTTGTAACTTCCGTCAATCCGCCGAAAAGGTCAATGCACCCGATGATTTGGCTATCTCTAAAGAAACATCTTCGCAAATACAATTTCGCCCTGTCAAGAACGCCAGTGTGTACTGCCTTGACAAATGACATGCCCTCAAGGTTATCATTCTTCCCGCCTTTTATGGTGATACTCATTGTATCCACCACAACGGTTGAGTTCAACTGCACCTGTTCCCGTTCAAACATCAGCCCGTCATGGCGGTATACTTTTGAGTTATACGTTATGTCTGCATCCATATCTGCATAGTAGTAATGGTGTCCGTTATGCAATACCAATTCGTATATGTCACATGCCTGTATGTTTCTCTGCGTTAGAAGATAATTTTCTAATGCGCTGGTTACGTTCTTCATTATTCCACTGTCTCCAATGTCAGATTATCCGATTGATTGATATTCTTGAAAATGGCGGTTATCTTAAACCCATCGTTCTTCATGATGACTTTCCAATAATATGTATAAGACGCGGTTATTTTCCCGATTTGCGCCACCCTTAACTGGATGACGCCGCCCGATTCAATATAATCGGTTTTGGGCAATTCCACGCCATCCACAAATACATGTAAATCCGTTACTTTATAAACAGGTTGCACATAGTCGCCCATTTTCATGACGCATTGATACTGGTTTGTCCCTAAAGAAGGAAGCGGTATGTTGGTTTCTTTGTTATCTTCCGGGTCTAGGAAAAAGAACGGTTCATAGGCACCCTTTATCTGATTGATAAACCCGAACATGGTATTCTTCTCGTCGTCCGTGAGTGTTTGAAACTTGGTCACGATTGTCCATTTTGGATATTTCCGATTAGTCAATGTACGGCATCGACCGCTACCTGCTGTGGCGATAGTGGTCTGCCATTCCGTTTCTTTGGTTGACTTCCATGCAAATTTACGTATATCAGGAAATGTTCTCATCACCATACCCCCGCTTTTGTGGCGAAATTTCTTGTATCGCTGAATAATCCTTGCTTGATTTCTTTCAGCCCACCGCGTTTCAGGAAGGAACGAACTGAATTTCCGTCAATCGCTGAAATATTGATAGATACCGCACCGCCGATTGTACCGCCGACTGAACTTACAGAACTTACCACGCCGCCCGCTGAAAAGTGCTTTATCCTGCCCTCATTTAATGCGTTCAATGTTGGCACGCCTATTCTGTTGACTGCCTCTGCTCTTAACACAAACTCGCCATCAGAAAGCATCGCCGGAATGGAATCACTGGTGGACGTTCCAATTCCGCTTATCGCACCGCCGGACGCGAAACCTAACCCACCTACTTTGACGGAATTTAAAGCAATGGACGCGCTAATCGCCGCACTGGTTAATTGGCTCATAGCACTGGTTGCCGCCTCTGTTATACCCGCCTCTGCTGGCTTTGTGGTTGCACCCATGACATTTGTTACCGTGTTTTCCACGGTCTTTACTTCCGTGCCTATGCTCATGGTATCGGTTAAGCTCTTAACGCCCGTATCGCCAATCTTAAAGGAATCCGTAATTCTCTTGGTGGCTTTATCGAATGCATTGAGTGATTTTGTCGCTGATTTGAAATCCAATCCTTTAGCATTCTTGCTTCCGCCAAATAAACCGCCGATTGCATTGACACCTGCGCTAACTGCCTTAGAACCGACTGCATTTGTTACGGTTGAACCAATGGTATTCTTGCCATTGGTACTTTTCCCGTTCTTTCCAGTTAAGCCGCCCAGTATAGACGTTGTAATCTGCGCCGACCATTTTTGCGTAAACTGTGAAAGGATAGACTTAAAAAGATTAGATACTAGGCTATAGACAGAATCCATAAGCGACTTTGTGCCGATAAAAGCATCTTGGAAGAAAGTATCAAGGTTTGACTGCATCGTCTTAGACGTTTGAGTGATGATATCTTCGACACTTAAATGAGACTTTTTCCATTCGTCGTAATACTCCTGCATTTCCGATTTCTTGGACTGCCAATCAAAGTAATCTTTTCCATCTTGCGAATTAAGCAATTCAGTTAATGCCTGTTCATCGCCATCGTTAATTCTTGCATTTGCGGTTCTTTCAAAGGCATCTCTAATCGCCTGCTCTCTTTCCTTGGTTGCCGCAAGCACTTTTGCTGTCTTTTCATCTTCTGCGACTTTTTTGGCTTCCACGTCATCTTTATAACGGGACAGTTTCTTAATTTGTTCTTCTTCGTCTCTTTCCGCTTGCTTGACCGTATTTTCGTACTGGATTTGTGCCAGCGTCTTGTAATCGCTGGTGGCTTCGGCAGTGACCTGTGTTGTTTTCTCTTTAACTTTTTCTAAAGATTCAGCCCATTCTTTGTTAATTTCATCAATCTTGGCATTCTTATACGTTTCAAGCATTTTTTCGGCTTTAGACGTATCTATGTCATCAGAAACTTCTTTAATGTTTTTAATCTCTTTCTTCTTATTTTCTATTTCTGTATCAAGTTTCTGCATCTGATTTTCGTACTGGGTGGCGGTTACTTCTTTGGTGGATGTGTCAAGGCTTTTTTCTAAATCCTCTAACTGCTTTTTAGCGTTATCTATCTGTTTCTGACGGTCTATAACACCTTTTGCGCCACTGGCGTCATACTCGCCAAACTCACCTGTAAACGCATTATATGCCTCTTCTGCATAATCCATGCGTTTGCCGCGTTCTGTCCCCTTAGAACGTTCGTAATACTTATCTGTTACATACGCCGCATCTCTTGCGTTGTTAGTACCTTTTATCTGATTATATGCGCCTTTTTCCTTGTCCTGCATCTCATAAATTAAAAACGCTAATTGGCTATCGAGCGTATCTTCGCCATTAAATCTATCTCTTTGGAAATCTCTTAAATCGGTTAGTCTGCTTCCCTGCCATTGTGCTATGCCCTGCGCCGTCCCATCGGTCGCATTTAATCCTAAATCAAACGTACCGCCGCCGCTTTCCTGCATGAGATTCCCGACAATTCCTGCGGCTTGTTCCTTAGTGAACCCGTTCCCTATCAGGTATCTCATGGCATACATGGCATTGGATTCCCCGTCTTGCTGTTGGTTGTTCTTTGTTGCTTTTTCTACTTTGCTCGATGAACCTTTTGACGTTTTTCCTTCACTGTCTGATTCCCCAACCGCCATTATCTTGTCCATAATATCTTGGTACTGGTTTGTGAAATTGTCTAATGCTTCTGTATTCTTTTTTGTTGCATCCTCATTATCTTTTATAATCCTGCCATTTTCATCCAGCTTTAACCCCTGCTGAACGGCGGCTTCATAGGCGGCGTTATTTTCATTGGCGTCATATACATTTCGTCTAACGCCATTCCGCAATTCAAGCATGGTATGGTCTTTTTCATCGTACTGATACTCTTTCCCATTGTATGTGTAAACTTTTTCGGACGCGGCTTTCTTCTTTTCTTCTTCGTAAAAATTATAAAGACTTACTGCCGCCTCGCCTATAGCAACTGCAACGCCAATCCATCCGCCTGCAAGTGCAAATACCGCCTTTGTCAACACTTGAACCTTTGAAGTCGCGGATACTGACGCCGCAACGGTTTTTTCTCCTGCGACAATAGACGCATTCCCTGCCGCCTCTGTGACTGCGGTTAATCCTGCCGTTGTCGCGGTCGTTTCTGCCACTTTCCCCTGCGCCGCCGTATATGCTTCCACATATTGCGTCTTTACTGTATTAGCGGAAACAGTCGCCTCGCTTGCCACTTTTTTAGCCTGCGCCGTCGCGGTCGTGCCAAACTTATTAGCCGCTTGCTCGCTATCTTCAAATGCACCCGTCATGGTTTCGCCCACACGTTCTGCATCCGCTTCCATTTCCAAAGATGATTCTTTTACGGTTGCCTGTTTTTCTGCTTCTGCCTCTGCAACGGCTCTAGCCGCGGCATACGCATCCTCTATATTCTTTTTGAATACGCTAATGCTCTCATACGCTTTCGCCGCAAGTTTTAAACCCTCATAAATGGCAATCAGCTCAACAATAGTCTTTGTGTACGCCACCACATCTTCTTTGTTTTCGCCAATCCATTTTGCTAAATTCTGTAAAGCGGGAATAACTTCATTTAACAGTTCATGTGCAATAGGCGCAAGTGCAACACCAGCTACTAATTTTAAGCTGCCAAATTGCATGTTTACCTGTTGAATCTGTCTGCTAAGCTCGTGCATTTGATTAGCGTCCAGCCCAACACCCTTGATGGATGTTGCGATTTTAGCGACTTCGTTATACTGCTTTAATGTACCGACTAACGCCATGCCTCGTATGCCTAGCGTATTAAGCACAAATTCCTGCCCAGCGCCTGCTTTTTCGGCTTTTTCGTACCCCTCTGCCATAGCCTTTAATTGGTCGTTAAAAGGAAGTAACCGCCCTTCGGTATCCGTCAGCTTTACGCCAACTGCGTCTAATGTTGCTTTTGCTCTATCGCCGCTCTTCCCCGAGGACGCTAATGTGCTATCCAATCTGCCTAAAGCTCGTGCGGCGGTCATAGCATCCGCGCCGGTGCTACTCAAAATCCTGTTGAAAGTCGCCGCTTCCCCAATGGTCATGCCAAATCTATTGGAAAGCTGGTATAAATTCTCGCCCGCTTGTGTTGCGCCCTGCACCATGGCGGTAAGCCCGAACCCGCCTGCCGCCAGTGCAGATATTTTAGAGAATGTGCCAAAAATACTAGCGATTTTACCGTTTACGCCGCCTAAAGAGGATTCGAACGCAGATAAGGGGGCAACATCAAACGTTTTTTTGACTTTGCCCTCTAATTCGCTAAAGGCTTCATTGGCTTTTTTGGTATCAATCTCAATTTCGCCATGTAACTTTAAGTCATCAGCCATTTATTATCTCCTCATACGTTAAACATTTCGCAGAATTGTTCTTTCTCTTCTTCGGGTAACGGTTTATCATCCGGGTGCAATCCATAATAGATGGTTTGATAGGTTTTATTCAAATCTTCACTGTACGGTGTAAGCATCCATGCGGTAAAATACGCCATTCGCCTATCGTCGGACTGCATTTTTTTACTATATGCATCGCTGACAGACAGATATTCTCCCATGGTCATTTTTTCAAACTCCCATGGTCTTAATCCCAAATACCCATAGGCGAATGGTTCAGACAGTTCAACCCATTCCGTAAGAGATTCTATTTTTCTGCCTTCACTTTTGCCGCCCTTGGAAGAAAAAAATCCGATTTAAGCAGTACCGCTTCTAAAACCTTGCCTGCCAGCATATCAATGGTATTGCCATCTTCGATGAATTTATCCATTAAGTCATAGACTGTATCATCATCTCTCTTAATCCCCTGCAAGCCGTATTTCAGAATAGTTTTCATGTTTTCCACGGTCATTGCTTCGGTAAACTTTCCTTCTGCCGGATTCAGCAAAGAGAGGAGCGACTTCCCCAGTTCCTTTTCCATTGGAACGAATGCACCGATGGTAAGAACAAATTTATAATCTTTTCCGCCAATATTGAAAATAGTTTCTTGTCTCATTATTCTTCTCCTAAATAAAAATGGGAACCCAATTACAGGTTCCCATATTGTTACCCAGCAGTAACAGAAATCGCAATGTCCACTTTGTTTGCAAATTTCGCGGTAAGCGTGGTTGCCTGCTTGATTTTAGATAAATATTCCTTCTTGACCGTCAATGTGTCGCCCACTAAATCATAATCCACATCGTACTCAAGAGAAATCCCGCTCTCATCTTTCAACGCACGGATTGCGATATCTGCCGTGTTAAATTTAACAGTGGCGTCTTTAGACGCACTAGCAGAAATAGTCGGCGAAGTTGCCGTCGGTGTTGGCGGTGTAACCATGCTAGAAAGTTCACCGTTTCCTTCGATTGTCATCTTTACAGAAAGCGCGTTTTTGTGTGCGTTGTCATCCGAGAAAGCGGTAATCGTACCCCATCCCTGTCTATAGGAACCGTCCGCATACTCAATACGGAATAATGCGGGTTCATCATTGATGAATCGATTATGGCAAATCTCAATTCCTTCATCGCCTAATACCCATAAACCACTAAAGGAAATTGACCAGCTATGAAGCCCCGCCAGTTTTTTAGAGTAATTCCCGGTGGTCTTGTCCGTTGCATCAATAGAATCAGCCTTTTCGGCAATAGGGGAATTTTGCTGACCGCCGATTAAAACCCATTCATAAGGATTAGCCTGCGCCGCAACATAAATAATAACGTCCTTGCCTGCAACTGCTTGGGCGGTATTTTTATATTTCGGAAGTGCATCTAATTGTTCTTGCGTTAATGCCATTTAGTCCTCCTGTTGTATCTTAAATTTATAAACAATTATCCCATGATAACCCGTCATTCCTTCTTGGTATTCCTCACCATTTGCCGTGACGGTTGAAAGCTCGCTTTCAATCAGGCGATTGTGTTCCATCGGTAAATCGTAAGCGGAAATGAGATAAATTATATCATTCATAATCTCGCTCATTTCTTTTTTCCCTTGGGAATTAGAGAAAACATGAATATATTGAGTAATAGAGTGTGTGAAAAATGTCTTATTTTCATCAATAGGAACGTCCTGCATCATCCCTAACCATATGTATGGCAATGTTATCTGCTCATCGGGAATCCTGTCGTACACAGGGACTGACTGCCCTTTTGAGAGTAACTGATATAACGATTTTTGAAATTCATTAAGCGGTATCCGTATATTCATAAATTCTTCACCACTCTACTCATAAGTTCTTTTATACAGGCATCGTATGCAGGTCTTAAAAAAGGTCTTGCCCTCATTTTTCTTGTTCCGTTTTCCACATATCCCGCATAAGAAACATCGGAATACACTTCGCCTTTCATCCCTTCCACCTTTGTTTTGATTGAATTTCTTAATTTACCCGACCTGACAGGGGCAAGCTGTTTCGCCATTCTCTGTATATCTTCGCAGGTATCCTTTACTGCTTTTTCACAAGCAGAATCCAATCTCTTGGTGGTTTCTTCAACGTATTTTGAAAGCGAAGAATCGTCCAATATGATTTTAGCCACGGTTGACCTGTTTCTGCATTGAAAGCGTCAATACGTCGTACTTTGAACGGTCTATATAGAGTATTTCAAACATTTCGCCCTTGTATTCAACTTGGCAAGATGTATCCAGTCCCTCTAATTCGTCATCTATAATAATTTGCTGAACCATGCTTTCTTTCGAGCCTGTCTCTCCGCCAGTCATGCTCATCGACGGTTGATTTATTTTCGCTTTTAACGCGCCCAGTGTTTCTAGGGTACTCTTATACCCGCCTTGACCGTCGGGCTTCCGTATGGGCTTATAAACGACGATAGACTGCAAATCATAATGCACTGCCGTCCCCTCAAAGTGACTGATAATACCGCCATCATACTTTTCCACTTTGGTGACTTTATATTCTTCCCCTTGGTAGGTGATAATATCTTTTTTCACCGCCTGACTTGGCGGCTGATTGGATGGAAATATCTCATCGTTTGTATAGATACGAATAGCCCTGTCAGTCGTACCAACAGGGCTTATGCTCGTATCATTTGACGGTTGAACATCAGCAATGATGGTGACATCTTCGGTTGTTTTGTCCCTATACGTTCTTTGTACAGTATAGGATTTCCTAAACCATGCCATGTATCACTACCCCATTCTTGTAAGCACAGGTATAATCACCCGACGTTTAAGCCGTTCAAACATAATACCGTATATCGTTTTTGCCAAAAAAGCATCGCTCGAAAGGGATGTACCATAGGAACGGGATAGCGCGCCCTCGTGTTCTGACGTTACCTCTTTTGTAACGCCGCCGCTTGACGCGCCCTCGCTCATGGATAATTTTCTAAGCGTTAATAAGTGCGCGGTTAAATATATGAGTGCCAAATCGTATGCCTTGCCAAACTGTTTACGACTGACAAATACCGATGCGGTTTCAAATCCCATCTGCAATGTCCCCTCGTCCAGTCCGTTTAATTCAGGTGCAAGGTCAAGGAGTTTCTCGGTATCATACATTTTAACCCTCGCTAACTTTAATGGCGTTCAGAATATCCGCCTTATTTTTGCATCCATCAAGGTTAATGCCCTTGCGGTCTGCGTATTCTTTTAATTCTTTCACTGTCTTTTGTTCCACTTCTTCTGCTTCGATTTTTGCCGTTTCTTCACTGACAATTTGAATCCTGCCCGCCCGCTCTTCTTCTGCCAGTTTCGGATAAGTCTTTTTCATTTCAGCAAAATCGCATTCGGTCGGTGTACTCGGTACGAGGAGTACACCACCAGCAATGATAAGATGAGATGTTCTGTTAATAACTTTCATCAGCAGCCACTAGCCTTTGCGAACGCGAGCGGCATTGTAATGGATACGCCAATGGCTTCTGACAGGCACGGCACTTTGTATTCAAGATTGTTCGGCTGAACAGGCATCTGCGTGAATCTGTTCGGGATTTCAAACTTGATGTATTCAGGAATGAAGTTGCCCGCAATCATTACGTCTTTGCCGTTATCTGCCTTTTCAAGCTCACCAATTTTCATCCAGCGAATAATTTCCGGGTGTACGCCCTGTAAAAATTCGAGGATAGTACGGTCTGAATCTTTCAGACGGGTGGTCGCAAGGTGGTTATACGCCTTTGGTGCAAGGAGTACCGTGTTCGCCTGTTCCACCTGTTTGGTCTGTTCCGGAATGGATTCGATGAAATCATTCATGTCTCGGATGACGTTTTCTTCGGTCTTTTTGGAAAGCTCGGTCGCATTGGACGTGCCATCCGCCGGAAGTGAGAATGCGGTAATGTTATCGTTGTTTAAGAACCCGATAACGTTGTGTGCGGAATCGCCATGCCATGCAATGCGGTTTAACTTTGCGTCAATCCCGCGGCGTGCGGCGGATGCTTTCATTGCGTCAAGGTTCATGTTGGAGAACATCGCATTGCGCAGTTCCTTATAGCTATAACCATAAGCGTCGCCGACGGTTACAACGCGAACCGCGTTTTCCTTAGCCACGAGGTCAACACGTTTCAGGTCGTCACCATAGTTAGAGATGACTTCTGCCATGCCGACGGAATCATAAATGCGCTGTACGGCGGTTTCTGCGCCTGCTGGTACATCGGTCATTACAGGGAATACAGTGAAAGCGTTGAGCGGTGCTTTCTTTACCTGTAATGCCTTCTTACGAACGTAGGTAAGCTGTCTAGTTAAGAATGCGGATTCATCCGCATCAAGGTTCGTATTCTTTAAAATACGTGCATCATCTAAATTGATGTTTTTCATTTATTGTCCTTTCCTTTATTGACTATTGACGAACGCGAACTCTTACGATTTCGCCTTTTGATACAGAATCAAGGTAAGTAAACCCGGTCAGTGCCTTTACAGTGTCCGAAGTTTCCCCTGTAGATACGACATAATCAACATGGTCGCCGTTGGTCTTGATTGCCACGGTATCGCCAGCTTTTACATCTGCGCCAACTTCGACATAAACGTCGCCAAAGGTAATAACTGGTACAGAATAGCCAGTCGGGTAATACGGGGTTTCCGGTTCTTTATGAACATGTACCGCAATACCGATAGCCTTCGCAGAATCAGTATCAGCTTTAATCTGTTTTACCTGTTTCGCGGTATCAGTGCCTCTCATAACAAGAGTACCCGGCTCAACGCCGCCTTCGGACGCAAAAGAATCAATTACATGGGCGGTGGTATCTGCAAGTTGTCCTTTAAACGCGGGTGCATCTTCACCATACCAAGTGAACGGTTTAGCTTGTGCCATTATTTAACCTCCTTCAGGTATAATTCACTTTCGTCTTTTCTAAGACGTTTTTCGAGTTCTTCAACGGATAATTCATCAGAATCATCAGAATCTTTTCTGTCGTTCTTTTTACCAAACTGCTGACGCTGTGCGCTCATGCCATCATCATGCTCCTTTGCGTCATCATCTTTGCAAAGGTCATAGCAGACGTTGATATAGTTGTCGTCTTTGCCTTCAAGGTCGAATGAATCGCCGCGAACAGACTTAATGACTGCCACTTTAATATCATGTGGTTTCATTTCATCAGCTTTTTCAATATTATGGGATTTCGCAATGGAAAGCATTTCGATACGTTCTTTTACGGCAGAATCAAAATTAGCCTTAAATTCTGCATCTTTCTTTTCTGCTTCTTCTTTTAATTTCTTCACGTCGGCTTCCGCAGAATCGCATTTAGCCTGTAAGGTGGAAGAATCCTGCTTAGCCTTTTTAAGTTCAGCCTTTGCCGCTTCGCAATCTTTTTTAGCCTCATCAGCTTCGGCTTCTTTTTCCTTCTTTCCTGCTTTCAGCTTTTCGATTTCAGCTTTGAGAGAAGAAATTTCTTCATCGGTTGCTTTTTGCTTTTCTGCCATTTCTGCTTTGATAGTTTTTAAATCTTCATCAGCGCGTTTATCTTTAGCCGCCATTTCCGATTTCAGGTCTTGATTTTCCTGTGCTAATCTTTCAGCATATACCTTAACTTCCGGCGCGGTTTCATACTCTAAACCACTGTCAATACGAATTTTTACCATTTCGTCCTCCTTATTGGAATCTTCTATAACTTGGTCGCCATCCATGTTCAGCCTTGATACGCCAGCCCTTCCTCGGTGTACTATAGCTAAATGGTTATACCTAATGTTTCTCTGTACGGCGTCATAATGTTCGCCGTCAGGTGTTACGCCCGATGTTTCATCAAGGTCGAGTGTGTACCCGCAGGAAAGCTCTCTATCCTCGGTCGGCAAAGTGTATAAAATTATGTCTGCCACGATGTTGTTATCATCTTTTCTGCCTTCGGATAAAACCGTCCCCACTGGATGAAGTGCGTCAATATTCTGCGAATTGACAACGCCCTTGTGTCCAATGGTAATTGGCTTTCCTTTAAGAGACATGAGACTTTGCTCATTGAACGCCTCTTCGGGTGGTCTATACTCGCGTCTCACACTTCCATCAAAGTTTTGATAGAGGAGTATCCCCGTTCTCCCAACAATCGGTGAATCTTCGATATACCCCTCACCTGTTCTTTGCGCTTGAAACGCATATGTATCGAATCGTTGTATTTTATTTCACCTCGCTCATAATTTCGGAGAGAATTTTTCTTGCCTCTTCTTTTGTGATAATCTCTGAACTTACAAGAGTATTCACGGCGTTAATCTTCGCCGCCTCGGTGTTGACTTTCGTCTGTTTTACGGATGCTTTTTCCGGCTCGCTCATTGTCCAAAGCGGATTAAATTCTATAGTGTATTTTTCAGGAAGATTTAACCCTTTTAATTGGTTCAGAATGGATATAAGCCGCGATAACTGCGGTTTCATGTTCCGTGTCTGAATCCGATTTACCATTTTGTAATACTGTTCAAAATCGCTTCTTCCAGTGGCGTTTAGCCCAGCAGGGGAACGCCCAAACAGTATAGTGACTGGTATATTCGTTGCGGCGGCTAATGCCACTTCAAACTCTTCTGAAATTTGAGGTATACCGCCCAATGGCAATGCATATTGCTGATAATCATCCGCAGAATCAATGGCTATGGTATTCAAAAAGTGCCTAGCCATATCAATCGCCTGTAAGCGTTTTTGTATGATTTCTTCGCCGCCATCACTGGAAAGAATATCCGCCAACCCATTAAGTTTAAGCATGGATTGCGAAAGGCGGGAAAGTGCCGCAAGGGAAAGGTTCATTGAGGTTTCATACTGTATAAGACGGCGTTGAATCACATCAAACACGGTGCCGCCCCATCCATCTCTGTATCGGCGTTCTTCTTTTGAAATTCTTCCGCCCCGGAAGAGGAGCAGCCTGCTTTCATGTACGTTTATAGAGTTCCCATATTCATTTATAAGGGTGTACATGTACGGTCTGCCGTACTTCGGGTCGTTCGGGTCAGAATAATAACTCCCCGTTGTTGAAATATCTTGTTTTGAATAAACGTCTAGGCGTTCTACCTTGTCTGCTGATTTAAGGTCTAACGGTTCATCGAACCGCCGCCCATCGTTAATCATCATAAGAATAGCCGAACCGCCCATCGCTCTTTCCCATGACAGTGCTTCACTAAATTTATTGTCCCATTTTATATCTTCAAGCTCTGACATAACGGCTTTAGATTGTTCTATCTCATCTGAACCGTTTATGAGTTTAAAGCCTTCCGATACCGCATCATCTGCTGGAATCTCTACGATTTTTCTAGCAATCCCGTTATATGTATAAAGGTTGTCGATTTCTTTATCGTAAAGCGGTATTTCACTATCCACACTGTATGACGCGAACGGGTCACGAGATTTCACGCCCTGCCCAGTAAAGGCGTTCACAAAGCCGTCACTTCGTAAAGTTTTCTTTTTCTTTCCCATATCGTGCCTTTCGTAAATTTCTTATCATCACTATAGCATACGTTAATCTATAAATTACTACAGATATTCATGCTTTTATTTTTTCTTGTATTTCTATCGGCAATTCTTTTACACGGCTTTTAATTTCATCCATAGCGCGCCTGTGAATGTTGTACACTTGAGAAATCGACCAATGAGTGTTTTCTGCCACATCTTCCCATTGATGCCCTAAAATATACCGCTCATGCATGACGGTTTTGTCGTCACTTCTTTCAAGCATGGATATAAGTCCCAATGCATACCGTTGTAACGTCATAATCAAGTTGATTTGTGAAACTATATCTCTTTCCCGCCTCGAGAGTTTTTCTTCTATCCTGCATAGAAGGTCTTTCATTTCGTCCTCTTCAAAACTTCCTTTAATCGTGCGAATTTCTTTGATATTGCTCTTATTTACGGACTTTTCTGCTTTCATGGCTTTTAAGAGATTGTTTTCATACATGGTGTACTTAAAGAAATCTTCGACTGTCACTTGGTCAACCCTCCCCATGCGGAATAATTGGAAACAATACGGAAACCATCAGACGATGAATCAACATAGTCATCATGTAATAAATCAGGAAACCCATCCATTTCATCTAAATACGGCTTATTCCATTCCCCTTCAAGCATATAAATATTCCCGTTCTGCCATTGCGCCGCCATAGGTTCAGCACGAGTTATTTTATTTCCTGTTACCGGATTAGACATGAACGAATATCCTGTTAAAATCTTGGCATAGCTCCTAGACTGGTCTTTCCCTGCCTGCCCGGGGTCTTGCGGAATGAATATCTTGCTTGTCCCATACATGGTTTTATCCTGCTTGGCGGTTGATACGATTAAATCCCGTACATTTGCCGCATTTTTAGCCACGCGAATGCCGTCAAGGATGATATACTGCCCGTTTCTCATACGTCCCCATAACGTCCCGCAAGTTCTGTCAGGGTCTTTGTTTGATGTTGTGATTTCAGTTGCCGCTAAATCCCATGCACGAACAGACGTAAGCAGTTTATCAGGGATAGTCTTGACAATTCGTATTCCATTCCTCGGAAAATATAATCCAGCCGCGGGTTTAATCTTCCAATTCCCATTTAGAAGTCTTTCCCGTTCAACAAGAGACAATGCGTTCAGAGATGCTAAATAGCTCGGGTCAGCCGCTAATAACGCTTTATTATCATGAATGGATGATGCAATAAAAGTAACGGATTTGCATAAACTTATATCGACGCCGCTTTTTTCAGCACACTCTTCGGCAGTATCGCCCCAAATCACCGTATCATCCACACGGGTAAAATAGCGCTTTACGCCGCTCCTCTCTTTAATCGGGTATCCTGTTTCAGGGTCTATCCACCATGCTATAAATTTAGCCACCCATGAATCGGCATCAGGGTTACATGTCGCTCTGACATATGGTTTGACGCCGCATGTTGAACGGTTACGGGATAGCATATAAAAGAATTGCTTTTCGCTAAAATGTGTTAATTCATCGAACCCGATAAAGCAAATTTGTGAGCCTTGCCATTTGTAAACATCGTCATCTCTTGCGAGGTAATCAAAGTTGATAACCGCTTTTCCACCAAACGTCCAGTGTGCCTTTGGTGACATGGTGGCAACCGCGTTAGGAAGCAGTCGGTACATTTTAGAGGATTCATCCCATAGACCGCCCGCCGCCATTATCTGCGTATAATTCTGTCGGAAAACGACCGCCTTATACCCTTCCACGTCCATATATCGGAGCGGCTCAAGTAACAGTGCAAACGATTTCCCACCGCCCGCCGAACCGCCAAATATACATATATCCGCACTTGTCGCTAGGAAACGCTCTTGCGGTCCCTCCTGCGGTTTAAGTATGATTGGATTCAATTCTCACCTCAAATAAAAAAGACAGGCATGGTGTCTGTCTTTTACTGGCTTTCTATTATTGCTGGATTTCCTTTGTATTAAACTTTGACATTTTGGCAGTAAACTTAATATTAGCAGGTTTTGTATACTCTTTCCCGTTAATCTTATACGAACGTTCCTTCACAATTTTAGTGTTGAACGCCGCAAATTTTGGAATTGTTACTTTGTCGCCATTTCTTAAATGTTCTTTGATTTTTTCAATAAAAAGATTCACAATCTTTTCTGTTTCAGATTTAACCAGCCCATTTTCTTTAGCAATTTCATCGACTAATGTTTGTTTTGAAAAATGTTCATTCATTATGCTTTCTCCTATTCTTTGTTCGGCATATATAAAATAACTTGTGGCTTGGTGCCTTCTTCGCTTTCGCTTTCAGCTAATTGTTTTTCAGCAAGTTTCTCTTTCAATTTAAGCTCTGCCTTCTTTAATTTCAGCTCTGCCCGTCTTAATTCCATAAAGTCAGGGTTAGATTCCTGTCTTATTTTCAGATAGATTTCCGCCCACTTGGGGTTTCCTTTGGAAATTTGATTAAAGCATTGCAAAATCAGCAACATGTCTTGAATGGCGTCCTTGGGGTCAATTCCGCTTTCTCTCAACATTTGTATGATTCTTTGATTCTTAATTTTGCTTCTTCCGTATTCTTCGGCAAGCGTTCTTAGCGTTTTCCTTTTTTCATCAATCTCCCATCGCCTATTTCCGCCCCTCATCCCTAAAGCTCTTCGCTCATCCGGGGTATAATCCGAAAAAGTCTTTCCCATTGGTACGCTCCTTACTTAAAACTTACAGGCTGGCAGTCGTATCCTTGGGTTTTCATCTTGCTTAAAATAACTTCCTGTTCATCCTTGTCCTTACAGGATATGACAACCTTGTATTGAGTTGGTAAATCATCGCTTTCGTCCTTGTCTTTCAGTTCGTCAGCTAAATCATCTTCGGATTCTTCAAAATCCATGTCAGGAAATCCGAAACGTCCCATATCAAATTCATCAGCTAAATCGTTCATTTCGTCTTTCAGTAAGTCCATGTCCCACCCGCTTAGCTGTGCGGTCATGTTATCAGCTAGACGAAACGCCTTCGCTTGCTCGGGCGTTAAATCATCAGCAATAACAACTGGCACCTTCTCTATCCCTAAAGACCGCGCCGCTTTTAATCTTGTGTGTCCATTGATGATTACATTGTTCTTATCAACAACGATAGGTACTTTAAACCCAAATTCGTTGATGGATTCAGCGACTGAATATACCGCATTTTCGTTAATTCGCGGGTTCTTATCATACGGTATTAAGTCATCAATCGGCATCATCTTAACATTGAGATTTTCTGCTTTCATACTTCCACATGCTTGTCCTTCGTTACAACAATTTCAAATGTCTGTGCATCTTCTCGATTATTTACCATTTTATTCCATTTATTGACGGCATCTTCTTTTGAAAAACCCACCGGACCGTAGCACTTGCAATCTTCACATGCGGCACTAGGAAAGATAACGCCGTTTACTCTCACATTGTGACTTCCGCAAAATGGGCAAGTTTTTAGTGTTTTTTCAATCGTTTCAAGTTCCATCTGTTACCTTTCGTAAATTGTCTAAACATTGTCTTGCAAATACAACATTTCCTGTACCAGCCGCTATGCATCTAATCGCTTTCGGTAAGATTTCATTGGCAGGCTTATGTTCATTGCAATCTTTCACAATTTCTTCCATTAGATTTTCTGTGAGCTTGGTATATGCCTGCTCTCTAGCCCAGCAGGAAAGGACAAATTCATACGCTTCTTGATTGGTCATGGGTCAATGTGTGCCTTTTCTTTTGGATTGCATTTACAGAACGTTTCGGCAGTTTTGCTATTTCTCTATCCGTGTAACCTCTGTCTAATATGATTTTCTCTTCATCTTCTGTGTATCGGCTATACTTCGTTCCAATACCATAAAATCTAGTCGTTTCCCTGTATCGGGATGCACTTCTCTTCTTGTACGCATTGAATTTTTCCATGTCGCGATAATACTTTTTGCACTTCATCTTGATTAAACCTCTTCGGCTTTTCTTCGTATACTTTCACAAGTTCTTGGCAATACGCCAGTGCTTTTTTGGCATCGCTTTCTTCTTGCCCTTTATCATTCATCCGCATGATGTATTTCAATACGTTCCCCCGATAAAAGCCCTTGCGTTCTTCGAAAGAGAAACATTGTTTGATTACGTCAAACGGCTGTATCGGGTGCTTTTTGTATTCATAACCAACGTCGTTCATTAGTCCGTACTCCCTATACCGCCAGTGCGTTCATTGGTAATTTCTTTTTCATCATCCACAGTCAGATATTTCTGAAAAATGCATTGTGCCACTCTTTGTTTCGGCTCTAAAATCACTGTTTGTTCGCCAAAGTTATGCAGTGCGATAAGGATATTTCCGCCATTGTCTTTGTTTCCAAAATAATCGCTGTCAATGATTCCAGTCCCGTTAGGAAGTCTAAGGCTTTTCTTGATTCCGATTGACGAACGAACGTAAATTGCTAAAAATTCATCGTCATTCATTTGTGCGGCAATACCGCTTTCAAACTTCACCGTTTCGTGCGGATGAATAATGATTTCCTTTCCGTCAGGTACGCATAAATCATATGCCGCACTATTCTTTGTCTTTCTCGTCGGGATAATCGCATTGTCTGATAATTTTTTAAAGCGTCTCATTCGTCCTCCTCGATATCTATCTCTATTCGTGGCTTTTCACAATCCTTAATTCTTTCCGGCTTGACGTGAACATATTTAGGATTATCGTCGGCAATCACGCCAACTGCCGTAAACGCATCCATAATAAATTTAAGACCAGCAAAAATGTTGTCATCATCACGGCGATACTTCTTGTTAAACGGTTCATAAAAACGAACGTTCACAAGGGCGTGATTCTTCAATTTCCTGCCGCAAGACTGCCGACGAAACACTAATTCCAAAGGTCGTTGCGCCGTCTTTTTCAGCGAAGCACTAGAGTATCTATTCTTCCGCGCCTCGTTAATCAGCTCATTCAGCCCCGGCAAACGACCGTCAATCTTGAAAACCAATTTCATGTAATCCCTCGTATTAAACGAAACTTGAAATTTCAGCCATTATAGCCGTTTCTATTGCTAAATGGTAAAGTTATGCTTAATTCGCCTTGCAAGCGAAAATAGACCTATTTTAAGCAGTCCTAGACCCCTTTATAATTTTAAGCGGCTTCGCAATCAGCGTGACAACAAGTTCATTGGAAATCGTTTTGTTTCCATCCGCTCCAACAAACGGCGTTACCGCCCAGTATCCGCTGACTTCCCAAAGCTCGCCCTTTTTGACGTTTTCTGCGATTGCCTTAGCAAAATCGCCAAAAGCAATGCATGTAATTGTGTTTTTGATTTTTTCCGTATTGCCGTCCGCAGAAATTCTCGTGTGTGTGCAAGTCAGTTTAAATTTTACTTTCTTGCCGCCTTTTAAAGACGGCGTATCGAATACTGTGCCTAAAAGATTTACTGTGTTCATGTTTACCTTCCAGTTTAAGTTCATCATTGCCGCTGTTGTTTCCGCGACTTGTAAAGTTTTACTTAACTCCAATTATACAACTATTCAACTTTTTACGCAACCTTCTATTTTCTCCCAATACATCAACAACGTGGGGCATCATCATTTCATACAGCCTGCTTCCGATTGCTTCGTCTAAATCCAGTATTTTCCTGAATTTAAATTCGCTTGAGATAATGGTTATACGTCTTTTAATGTATCGAGCGTTGATGATATTGAACATGATTTGTAAATCCTGTTGTGACAGTTTTCCGTTCGTTTCTGCGCCCTTGAATAAATCGTCAATATACAGGCACGGTGCTTCCTTCGCCTGCCTAACCAAAAGGTCGTAAGTCTTGGCATCCGAATACATCGCATTTTTGATTTCCTGTATTCTTTCCCTGTACTGCCAGTAATAATGCTCTTTGTTCAAGGCTTGACAGATTGCAATACAGATATGCGTTTTACCGCCGCCCGACTTTCCGAAAAATCCAATACCCAAAGAATCTTTTTTCTGCAAGAAGTCAATGGCTTCTTTTTTCATCTGTTTTGCCATCGGCGTGTCCGCAATAAAAGTATCAAGTTTGTATTTCTCGTAATCTGCAACCGATATGCCGCTCTTTTTCAGCCACTTAGCGCTTAATCGTCTTGCTTTACAATCAGGGCAATCCATAGCCTTGGTAATTCCATCCTCGATAATGAAGATAGTCCCTGTGTCTTGGCAACGAAAGCACTTGTACTTCTTCTCTTCCACTGGTTTAAGGTTATCCCCCATGGCTTTTCTCATTTCATCAAGTATTTTTTGTACATCCTGCATCACAAGTAACCTGCTTTCTCTAATTCCGCTATCTGTCTATGTAAGGTTTCTTTTGATTCTCTCTCATCCTCATCTGCGTATCGTGAGCTATAATCGTTTTTCCATTTGCTGTTATTCCTCATCCAGTTTCTCACGGCGGCTTTCCAATCCTTCATCGGTGATTTGCCGCAATGCCAACCGTTCGCTTCATAGTAGTCATAAAAACGTTCGGTATCAAAGTTATAGTATCCCTTTTCGTCGGCATAGGTTTTTATCTCATCAATAGATGGTTTAATAAAATTCTTTCTCTTTGGCTTAGTGTCTGTCAGACATTCACTGCTTGGAATTTCCGTTCCGCCTTTTTTCTTATACAATTCTTTTTTAGTATATTTCTTTATCATTCTTTCTTTATCACTATAGGAGCGGCGACCGCTTTCTGTGCAGGGCGGAAACAGCGTTCCGCACCTTGCGGAATTTATTTTCATCGAATCGGCATCGTTTTCTGTATCGGCATCCTCTGAAACGTCATCAAAATAGTCCTCATCAGGAAGATTCTCATCAACTGTTTTAGTGCTTAACGAAACCATTTTCTCAATATTCCCTATGTAAATTTTGGCTGGTTTTCCTAAATACTGGTTTTCCGTCCGAATTAAGCCGATTGATTTCAGACTATCCATCCAATTCCTTACGGTTCTTTCAGATACATAGAATGTACTAGCTATCTCCTTTTGTGAGACAATAATGAAATATCCGTTTGCATCTAAAAATTTTTCGTTTTTAATAGAAATTTGCAATCTATTTCTGAGCCAGCAATACAAGATTTTTGCATCCGATGTAATACTTCCGAATAAATCTTTGCGAGTGATAAAGGCTGTTGGGAATTGCCAGTAAGAATGCAACGCGCCGAAATCATACGGCGAATAATTGGCACACTTCGCAAAATCGGTTATCTTGAATCGCTTATTCATTAAGTCGCTCCTTCGATTATTTCATCTAAATCCGCAACATATGTTTTGGAAACGTCTAAAAAACCATTCCGTTCTCGGCAAACCAACCCATATTCCATTAGCTTTTTCATCCAAACGCCAATAGTCTTACCCGTTACTTCAAAAAAATCTGCCATTTCTTCACGGGAAATAGTTACATACATCCCATTTTCATCCTTTAGACCGCATTCGCCCAATTTATAATGCAAATAGCAGTAAAAAATTTTTTCAGAATATGTCAAGTCACTGAATAAGTTGGCTTTTGTAATAAACTCGGTTGGAAATAGAAATGGATGTTTGAACCGTTTGTATTCTTGAATGCTATTAAATTTATCCATTCTTTTCTCCTGTGAAAACAATTCTATACAGGTTCGGACTGTTCCTGTCCCTTTCAACGCGGATAATTTCACGCTTTTTCATGGCATAAATAGCATTTCTAACCATTCTATTTGAAATCCCGCTATCTGCGGAAATGTCTCTCACTCGATAGATAACATAGGGTTCATTTGATTCTGTTTTCAGCCTGTCTTTCTTTCTCTTGTCCGTCAAGAACTGATAAACGGCTTTCATGTGAATGGTTAAATCTTTGTATTCTTTACCGTGCCAAACATCATATGCGCTAATCATTGTTATCCCCCTTTCTATTTTCAATTCTGAATTTGCAATAATTGTACAATGTTGCTATTGCAAAATTTCTGTCTGCATCATCAATTTTCATCATGACGAAAAAATCATCAATAGCGTCAATCAATGCTTTTTCATCATTGCAACTGTTAATGCAGTTTTTAATATTTTCCAAATCCATAATCTGCTCATCAATCTTTTCAGTAACTCTCTGCTTAAAGTGTTCCATGATATTCCCTCTCTAACGTGTCTAATTTAAGTTTACAGGCGCTTACGCATGAATTAAGTATAACTTTATACTCATGGCGCGCAAACGCCATATAAACGATTTTAAGCAATTTCTTTTGCGAGCTTATCAAAATAGTTTGCAATGTACTTAAATGCGGAAAACTCATTCCCAAACCTAGCTAAAGAATGATTGTTTTCGTCCTTAACCAAAATACCGCCGCAAGTGAAATTCAAGTTAAGAACCCATCTATCTTCCACACAAATCATAGCGTCAAAAATGGAAATTGATGTTTCTTCCCCGAAAAACGGCATTACAGTTAATTCTGTGGTGACCATATATCCCTTATTTTGTAATCCTTCTTCCAAAAATTTGATGAAACTGATTTTGTCATTGTCATTTGTTGTGATAGTCATTTCTCTTTTCCTTTCCTAAATGGTTTCTTCATCGGATGACTATACAATACCACCATATTAGCTATGTGTCAACACCTTTTTAACTATAAACTTTCTTTTTACGCACTAAAAAACGGCGAATTTATCGCCGCTTTTAAGTTACATGTAATAACGCATGCGCTTTCCTTTATCATCTAAAAGATACGCCCATACCCCACCTATAAATTCCTGATGTTTGACAGTCTCTATCAGTTTTTTCTCACGTAGTTTCTTCATTGCCAACTTGATAGACGTACTTGTGACATGGAACAATTCTGCCATGTCATCAGATACTAGGATGATATAACTATATCCATCGTCATCCATCAGAACACGACCACCGTAAAATTCGTCGCAAATATACATGTAAAGCCAAAAAGGAGTATTTGCCATCTCATAGGCGTTTCTCATGGCTTTTCGTGGTACAAGCATAAATTTATCTGACAGCCAGTTATCATACTCTATTAAAGCATTCGTTACTTCGTGCATTTTTCACCTTTTTCAGGAAATTTTCACCTCTTTGGGAAAGTAAGGCTTTTAGATTTAATATCCGCTTTTACAGTTTCCACTAAATTAACAACAAGCGGAAGGAGCGCTTCTCTTTTTCCTTGTGCGTTTGCGGAATTGTCTAAAATCTCTTTCCCTTCCTTTACATCAATGATTCTTAAATCAGCGGTTGCATTATATTTAATGGAAGTATGGAACATCCCACCCGGTGCGTAAGCGTCACCCAAGACTTTTACAAGAACCACATAATCAGCATCAACTTTCTTACCAAGTTCAATGGCATCATTTAGCCCCAATCCACGTACTGCATTGATGTGATTATCAGTCACATAATTGATTGCCGCCCTTCGTCCCTGCTCATAATCAATCATGTCCGTTCCCATGGTTAAGCAAAGACTTTTCAGCGCATTATCTCTTTTTTCACGTTCTGAATTACCTCTAACGACTTCGCAATTCATGTTTAGAATGGCAAGTGTTTTTGGCGTTTCTGCGTCAGCATATCCAAAGCCGAATAAGCAAATCAAAATGAATAATAAAATCTTTTTCATGGCGATACCCCCTATATAAAATACTGGCTATATTCACATTATACTACCTGACGGATTCTATTTCTATCTAACCATTTTAATTTTACAACATCATTTACAAATCGGAAAAGGTTGTCTTTAGTTACCCGGTCTTTTCTGTCAGAATAAATAAAATGCGGCGGCTTTTTGATTATTGAATACCTGAATTTTCGTCTGTATTCTTCCGATTCATCAGCTTCAAACATATAATCACTGTTTTCCCAAGGTATCGTTATTTTAACCGTCCATCGCTTTTTGCCCATATGCTTCTCGCAGGATGCACGATGATACCAAAAGCCCAATCCATTTATTCTAACAAGTTTCAAGTATTTCAAATCATCTTTCATAGTGAGCATAATTCTTTTAATCCTTCTGTCATCTTCTTTATTGTCATATTTTTCCCTAAATTTTCCCCATAATATTTTTTAGTACACTCGAAAGAGCAAAAATATAGCCCTGCCGAGTGCATCCCATCAACATCCGTATGAATCGAATACGGCTTAAACATTTTCCCGCACACCGCACATTTACGCGGCGGATAGTTTACCTCTTCCTCAACGGCGTTAATGTCTACATATCCAGTACGCGCGCACTTATGAGAACAATATTTCTGATTTTGCCGTACAGGGCTAAATTCTTTCCCGCATACTAGGCATTTTCTAGGAGGAATAACGACCTTCCTTTTTACGTTGTGGTCTTGCATATAACATTCATGAGAGCAAAATTTTTGGTTATGCCTAACCGGAATAAATTCTCGCTTGCAAAATTTACAAATCCTTTTTTCCATGTTCTTCCTCATACTTTTTATAAAACGCCTGACAACAAGCAAAGGAGCAAAAGTTTTTCCCAGCAGGATGTATCCCTTGCTTGTCCGTATGTATTTCGTAAGGCTTGAATAATTTCCCGCACGTCAGGCAGTTCCTTTTTTCATCTATGCTTTTATCCTTATGAAAACTATTCGCAAAATCGAGCATGGCTTTGAATCTACATGCATATTCACGGGCTTTCCTTACACTGTTTTCTTTAAGGCAAGCGGCACTGCATGTGATTTGTCCCGGATTGTTTGTCTTAAACTTTTTTCCACAAATTATGCACTTTTTTTCCATCATTTACAGTCCGTTTTTCACTAAAAATTTAGGGCTAATCGCTTTAACGGAGAATCTTCCGTCAACAAAATACCCATCAGAATCCTGTACGTTAATTCGTTTGATTGGACGAATTACAATGCCTTCTCTCTCTGTGTTGTACAGTTTAGATTTTCCGACACTCATTTCTGTCAGTTTATCTATATCATCAATGAGTTCAAAGTTATCGTCCAAAAGGGGAACGAGGTCGAATCCTGCATTTTTTAATTTATCGCGAGCGGATAATTCATTTTGCGGGAATTGGTTTTCTTCGCGAAGGTTGTAAATAAAAATGTTTTTCTTTGGCAGCTTGTATTTGTCTCCCTGAATACCTGCACCGATGATTTCGCCCTGTACGACTGTGCCAATGGGAAAATGTAATAATTTTTCTCTAAATCCTCTTTCTTCGGCAGTCTTGTACATGAAATTTGCATGGTCAGTGATTTCGAGGTTACGACTGCATACATGAAGTTCTTTTTCATCATCTAAGAAGGCAGTGAGTGATGAACCGTCGAGCTTCTCGGTAACAACACACTTTGTACCTTTGTACCTAGTTAAATATTCCTGCAATACTGCAATTCTAGTTTCATCGCTTTTGGGAATCCACGATGGGAAGCGTGCGCCAGCCCCGCCTTGACGGTTGTAGTCATCAGGTTCCCATTTTTTAGCGCCCAGCACTTGCGATACATCATCGTTCAGCTTGTATGTCCCATCAGGAAGCACGCTTAACGGAAAAGCAATCCCCTGTGAGTAAATCCCTCTTAATTTTTTGGTCTTGATAGGCTTACCCTCAAGAAAAGCAAAATCAGGGTTATCTGCTGGAAGAATCGTATCAATTTCGCAATATACGACACTATCCCCCACTTTAAACTCACCCTTTTTCGCGACACAATGCCATCCCATAACTTTAATTTCCTCAATTTTGTCAGCATTGGGGATTGATGCAACTTCTAACACTCTTTGAACACTCGCTAATTTTCTCATTTGGCATACCTCTTATAAATGTTCTTAATCTCTTTATCGTGAATTTTGTTGAAAATGGTGCATTTCTCGCTTGACAGGTAGTCCTTTAATGTTTCAACCCATCTCTTTTCTTTTGAACCATGGCAATACAAATCGTGACAACGGGCGCAGACGTCCACAAGGTTATCTATTGTGTCTGAACCGTATGCAGAACGAAATCGGCAATGATGATGATGAATGTTCCATGCGCTACCGCATATAACGCACTTGTTTCCGTCACGTTCATCCACCAGCTTACAAATTTCTTTATAACCATTTGGTTTCAATCTCAAACGGTTTTCTCTCGGAAACATTAAACCTTCATCTTTCATGTCTCATTTTCCTTTCCTGTTCGCATGCGTATTTAAGCAATCCAACATAGTATGCGATAACTGCTTTGCTTTCCTTGTCTGTTTCATCGCATTGAAAATTCATTTCTCTATACATTTGGTCAATATGAGACTGCATGCTTTCAAGAAAATTACAAAACGTTTTATCGCTTTTCATTATTAAGACCTTTCATCATTTCGGCATATTCCTTCGGCGTCAATGTCGGTATGCCTAACTCTTCCGCATCAGCTATTATCTTGTCGATAAAAAACGTCATCTCTTTGCTGTCATAATAGTGCGTGCCAAAATAGCAGATTAAGTTATACATGTTTCCTTCGATTTTCAGAATGTCACATATATTCCCCAGCGCCATTGATTCCCATTGCTTTTTGTATGCGTCATAAGCGTCTTTAAACACCCATACGGACGCATCAAAACGTCCGACCTCACGAATGTATCTTAAATACAAAAATTCTTTGCTATGCCCGCCGCCCATGAGCCGCGCCATCTTGTCCAACAATACCCACATATAAGCGTTCGCGGAAAGCGACCGTTTCTTCCTGTATACCTTGATTTCGACGGATAGCGGTTTATCCGCACTTGGCATATTTTCAAGTGCGGATTTATCCACATCCATTGTCAATCTAGCCGTTTTCATGTCTAATATTTCGGCATTTAACTGCTTTATGACTGTTTTCATTTGCTCTCTTTATACCAGTTCACCGCACCAGCCGGATTATTGATAACTCTTAAAAGTTCTTCGTTTGGCATGTCTTTCACGTCCATCACTCTGCCACCGCTATAGCATTTCACAAAATCGTTCGGGTCAATGTGTGCGTTTTGGAAAATTGACACAAACTGCATGAGATAGTCATTTCTAACGTCGTACGGTGTTTTTTTATTTTTTTCTTCTTCATCTGCAATAGCAGACGGACGTTCTTCATATTTCGTATCGTTCAACTGCTCGTATACGTCAGCCGCGACGCCAATATACTTTAATGCGTTCCCCAGCGCGTCGGTTAAACACATTTTGTAAGCCTCGTCATTGGCGTACAAGCCGTTTCTTTCTCTTTTGACAATAAAATCCCCGCCCATGCCATATACAGGGTCAGACCATTCATCACCGTTTCGGGTATATACCGCGACAGTCATAAATAACATAACCTCGCCAGTGTTGATTGTGACTGTATTCTTTTCGGTAACTTCAAATTTCCAACCAATTCCGCACATACCATAAATTTCTGTCATAAGAGAGATTTTCCACTGCGGGTTAATATCCGATTTTCCTTTGAGACGCCCAGCCCCGATTGGCTTTAGCACTCTGTCCGGTACATGACTAGCGGCGGCATATCTTTCATCAATTTTCTTCTTTTCCATTTTGTCTTTTCCTTTCATCTGATAACTAAACTATCGTCATTTCGTGCGAGTACACATCCCTTGACTATTTCGCCAGCTTTAAGCGCTTGCTTAATCCGTGTAATATCAGGGGAAAACTTGCTTTCTTTCCTATATTCCCTTGGAATTTCATCCTCGTTCAGGATTCTTACTCTTTCAGGGGATTTTCGCCATTTAATAATCGCTTGTCCATCTTCAAACGTTTCGCCGTATCCGTATTTTCTAATAATGTACTCAAACTGTTCTATTTTTGATTTAGCAGATTTGGCGCGCTTATCAAAAGATTCCGATTCGGCTTTTAAGGCGTTCTCTTTAGCTTTGAGATTCTTAATCTCTTTCGCCAGTGACAACATGATATTGCTCTTTTTGAGATTGAGCTTTTTAAACTCATCCGTAAGCAATTCGCCTGTCTCGCTATTCACCAATTCGATTTTCGGATTCTCGTCATCGCCGATATTGACTTCAACCGCCTTTTCAGCAATGGCGGTTATTTTTTCATTGGTATCATAGAGTAACCCCATATCATTTCCCTTTCTGTAAGGTTTAACTTAACCTTACGACTATAGTCTAGCATTGGTATTGTTTTATGTCAAGTACAGATTTAACTTAATTCCCAAAGTCAAAATAATGCTTTCTTTCCACGCGAATAACTAATTCTTGTCCCGGACGAATGTTGCAATCCATGCCAATTCCGTTATCTCTGATAACGTTATCGACCAATTCTTGCAAGTTATCTTCATCCGTTGCGACCTTCGCGCAGATTCCCCACACTGTATCGCCTTCACCCACGATTTCGCGGTATTCAATGCGTTCAGTTGATGGATTATAAGCGCATGCAACAGCAGATACCGCCGCCCCAGCCATGATAAATGCTAATTCTTTAATCATCTTTTCATTTCCCCCAGTCTATCAAGGTAACTTGTCTTTTTCTCGATATTTACGTACTCAGATAACTTTTTATCTGCACTGTCTTTCTCAATAAACCATGCCGTGCCGCGCTTTAAAGCGGGTAGTTCTTTGTCTTTAGCCATCGCGCGCAACGTTGTTACTGGCAAGCCGATATATTTTGAATAATCGGCGATTTTCATGAATTTCATAATTCAATATCCTCAATCTTGCACTCATACACCTCACACAGCCGGATTAAATTTTTTACCGACATGTTTCTTGGTTTCTTTTCCCATTTGCAGATTTGTTGCGGCTTAACGCCGATTTTTTCACCTGCTTCCGTTTGTGTCATTCCGCGCTGGATTCTCATAGCCTTTAACTTAATTTTCAACTTTCATTACTTCCTTCCTGTAACCTCTGAATACAATTATATATCAAGTTAAACTTAACGTCAATAGGAATTTTGAATTATTACTTTATGAGATTGCTTACTTGGCACAAAAGTTTAATGTTTAAGTTGATTTTAAAGGTGAGATAAAATATAATAGTAAAGAGGTGATAAAAATGGCAATCAAAAGAGGAACAGAATCTCCCGAGCTTATGAAACAATTTGTTCAAAATCTTCGTTCAGTGTTAGCAGTACGCGAATTAAGCAATAATGCGTTCGCTAAACTCATGAGCGTTTCGCCCACTACTGTATCTTATTGGCTTAACGGGAAAAATTTTCCTGAGATGAACCGCATAAATCAAATGTCAGAAGTTTTAAACTGCTCTATATCCGAGCTTCTTCCAACAGATGACGCGCCCAAAATGGTAAAAATTCCTGTGCTTGGAAGTGTTATTGCGGGCATCCCGATTTCTGCAATTACTGATATTTTAGGATATGAGGAAATTCCTGAACATTTAGCACGCACTGGCACTTTCTTTGGACTTCGTGTAAAGGGAAATTCGATGGAACCTGAAATGCGCGAGGATGATATTTTAATTGTCAAGAAAGAAAGCACAATCGAAAACGGAGCTATCGGCGTTGTCTTGTTCGATGGTGAGGACGCAACTGTAAAAAAGGTCATGAAATCAAAAGAAGGAATTACGCTGGTTGGTTATAATGTCACTGTATATCCGCCGCACTTCTACTCTAACAATGACATTATGGAAAAGCGGATTCAGATTATCGGTCATGTCATTCAGATTAGGCGTAACCTATTATGAGTTCCATTTACTTTGAAAAGGAACGGGGTAAATACCGTGCGGCGTTCATTACTCCCGCCGGGAAGCGCGTAACAAAACGATTCAAGACAAAAGAAGAAGCAGAGGACTGGGTATCGGTGAACCGCATGCAGGTAAGAAGTGGCGGTTTCGTTGAACCTAACAACATTCCTATCGGTGAATGGATATTAAAGTATTTAGAACTATACAAAAAGAATGTTAAGCCATCCACGTTTACCGATTATCTCATTGTTGCGAAAATGCTTGAACCATTGTCTAAACTTCCGCTAAATGCAGATAATACCATGCTTTTTCAGGAATATTTCAATAACTTAGCTCTCCGATACTCTCAAAATACAATATTGAAAGTAAAAAATTTTTTGTCCGAATCAATGAATCGTGCTGTATTTTTAGGATTAGCTAGTAAGAACTGCGTGAAAGGTGTTGTTCTTGCGCCCATCGTGAAAACGCCTGTTGAATCTTTTACAAAAGAGGAAATCAAAAAGATTATTCAGGCATCCAAAGGAGAGAAAATGTATCCACTTATCATGCTTGCAATCTTCACTGGTATGCGTATTGGTGAAATTTGCGCTCTCAAATGGATTGATTACGACGGGAAGTATATTCATGTAAGGCGCACAATATCCGGGGAAAAGTTGGGTTCAACAACAAAAACGCCGTCCTCCTCTCGTGATGTAATACTGCCGGACAATATAATAGCCATCCTTAACAAAATGCCGCACGATTGCGAGTTTATCTTTCATAGCCGTTCAGGTCATTTCTATTTTTATCGTTGTGTTTATAATGTATGGGGCAGAGTTTTAAAAAGGGCTGGCTTGCCTTACAAAAAATTCCATGCTTTGCGTCACACTCATGCGTCACAGTTAATTGCGGCTGGTGTTCCAGTAACAGAGGTTGCAAAAAGGTTGGGGCATTCGAATGTTAGCACTACGCTTTCTGTTTACTCACATGCTATTAAAGGCGCAGATGAAAAAGTGTCCAAAGTTGTTGAAAATATATTCTGCCCCCAATCTGCCCCCAGTTCCTAATATTATTTTGCTCCCATGCATCAAAAAAGTCAGTGATTACCGAATGTTTCCCGGCTCACTGACTTTTTATTTCTATTATTCTACCAT
>ERZ1034680.155-NODE-155-length-46400-cov-43.468983_pt1 | contig 46400 bp, 31 predicted proteins | sample MGYA00520639_ERZ1034680 | MGnify/ENA primary metagenome ERZ1034680 (study PRJEB33766, sample SAMN09781760) | gut metagenome | biome: gut microbiome | host: Homo sapiens | place: Madagascar | study: EMG produced TPA metagenomics assembly of the PRJNA485056 data...
GACGTTAGTCCGTGGCCAGCCGCGCAGCGGCCTTTTGTGTATCTTATGTAAACTTATGTTGCTTATGTTTTCCGCGCTAAGCGGCTAACACAAACGTTATATCTTTTGTTCTTCTGTCCTTTTGTTCTTCTGTTCTCCGCGTTAGCGGCAAATCTCATTGAGCACCACATTCTTCTGACTCCATCACTTTCTGCGCCGTTGAATGACGCGGTCACCATGGTGTTACGCACCAGTTTGCTCACGGGCACAAAACCTTTGTCCGCCTGGTAGCGCCGTTGCATTTCGGGCGTGCGGTCAAGCATATTATAGCGCATGTCGCACAGTTCGTCCATAAGCGTAATGGCTTGTTCGGTCAGACCGCAGTCAGTGTCGTTGCCAGTTGTTTGCGGTGCGCAGTCAGTGTCGTTGCCCATGCGTTTTTGCGGCTGGGGTGTTTCGGCGTTTTTACTTTGTGGTTCCGCGCTATGCGCGATAGCGTCTATCAGTTTGTCAACGCCACGTTTCACAATGGCATCGGCATAGCGCAACATTCTGTTAAGCATTCGTTTCATGGTAGTCAATACAATTTGATTTGATATAAAAGTAAAGTGCTGCAAAGGTAACACCAAGACATTGCTCCCATCAAAAAAAGTGTACAATTTGTACACAAATATTTGCCCCCTCCCTGTCATCCCTCTTGTAAAAGAGTGCGCGTGTTTTTACTGCCATCTTACACTTTTTGTACGTAACAAGTTGATATACAGATGTTTCAAGAGTGTAAGATGAGTTCAAAGTATCTTACACTCCCCTGCATACATCTTACACACTCCCCCTGCTGCCTCACAATCGATTTTGTCGTATGCGGTGGATTGTACACCACAGGGACGTAGAGAAATCTGTCGGAGCAACAGACTTTTCTGCTCCCCTATGCTGTAATATCTTCCTCCCGTGTTTGTACCGTGTGGCAGCATGTGGGGTGTGTAGGTTGTGTGTAGGCAAAATTTGTAGTATCTTACACTAATCAAAGTATTGATAACCAGTGAGTTGTAACGTATTAGTGTAAGATGCAAGATACTCGGCGTGTAAGTTGTTGTAGTATGGTAAAAGGTCTCAGATACCGCTTTTTTGTTGTGGCGCTTTTATAAATTATTGCTGTTCGGCAAAACGTAAACATACGAACGGACTCAAGCACCAAGCGCTATCACTCAACGCTACCACCAAACGCAAGCTCTAATGGGGGCGACGCGTCTCGCGTCGGGATAATGAAAGAAAAGAACACAAACTCTACTAAATAATAGCTGCATATTTCCCCGACGCGAGACGCGTCGCCCCCATTAGTGCTTGCGTTTCTTCAGGCACCAAGCGCTACAATTAAGCGCTACAATTAAACGCTACAATCAAACGCTACCATTAAGCGCTACCACCAAACGCAAACTCTAATGGGGGCGACGCGTCTCGCGTCGGGATAATGAAAGATAAGAATACAAACTCTACTAAATAATAGCAGCATATTTCCCCGACGCGAGACGCGTTGCCCCCATTAGTGCTTGCGTTTCTTCAAGCATCAAGAGCTACAATTAAACGCTACAATTAAACGCCACAATCAAACGCTACCACTCAACGCTACCACCAAACGCAAGCTCTAATGGGGGCGACGCGTCTCGCGTCGGGATAATGAAAGAAAAGAATACAGACTCTACTAAATAATTGCAGTATATTTCCCCGACGCGAGACGCGTCGCCCCCATTAGTGCTTGCAATTCTTCAGAGTGCAGCCCATAACAAACAATGTGCGAGTGCAAACGTAGTCTGCACTCGCACAAAAAAATACTATATAATTCTCAACTGAATGATGCACGAACAAGCCCTGGCGAGACTAATACGTGTTCATTCATGAGCATTTACTGCAGTTTCTGCTTAACCTCAATTTCCTGGAAGGTTTCAATCATGTCACCCTCCTTAATATCGTTGCAGTTGGTGAGAGAGATACCACACTCAAAGTTGGTGCTAACCTCCTTCACATCGTCCTTAAAGCGCTTCAACGCATTGATTTCGCCGGTAAAGATTACAATACCATCACGAATGACGCGCGCCTTGTCGCTGCGCTTCACCTTGCCATCAATCACGTAGCAACCTGCCACATAACCAACCTTGCTGATGTGGTAAACCTGGCGCACCTCGATGTTGGCAGTAACCTCTTCCTTGATAACAGGCTCGAGCATACCCTCCATGGCCACCTTGACGTCCTCAATGGCATCGTAGATGACTGAGTACTGACGGATTTCGACACCGTCGCGCTCGGCCAATTTGCGGGCCTGCTGTGACGGACGCACCTGGAAACCAATGATAATGGCCTCTGAGGCAGCTGCAAGTGTTACATCGTTCTCGCTTATCTGGCCCACACCCTTGTTGATAACCTTCACCACAATATTCTCGGTAGAAAGCTTGATAAACGAGTCGGCCAAAGCTTCGACCGAACCGTCCACGTCGGCCTTGACAATGATGTTGAGCTCGTGATATGAACCCATCTTGAGGCGTTTGCCAATCTTTTCGAGCGTGAGCACCTCACGGGTACGTAAGTCTTGCTCGCGCTGCAGTTGTTCGCGTTTGTTGGCAATTTCGCGGGCCTCCTGTTCAGTTTCCATCACGTGGAACTGGTCGCCGGCCTGCGGAGCACCATTGAAGCCGAGCAATGTGGCAGCCATTGAGGGACCTACATTGTCGATGCGCTGGCCACGCTCGTTGAAGAGGGCCTTCACACGACCATAGTTGGTACCTGCCAGCACGATGTCGCCCTGGTGGAGCGTACCGTTCGACACCAAGATTGTGGCCACGTAACCACGACCCTTGTCGAGCGACGACTCGATAACCGTACCCGTAGCCTTGCGGTTGGGGTTGGCCTTGAGTTCAAGCATATCTGCCTCGAGCAGCACCTTTTCGAGCAGTTCCTTCACACCCGTACCCTTCTTGGCACTGATGTCCTGGCTCTGGTACTTACCGCCCCACTCCTCAACGAGGAAGTTCATGGCAGCCAGTCCCTCCTTAATTTTGTCGGGGTTGGCGTGCGGTTTGTCCACCTTGTTGATGGCAAACACGATGGGCACATTGGCTGCAGTGGCGTGTGCAATAGCCTCCTTGGTCTGGGGCATGATGTCGTCATCGGCAGCAATGATAATGATGGCGATATCCGTCACCTGTGCACCACGGGCACGCATGGCGGTAAATGCCTCGTGACCCGGTGTGTCGAGGAAGGTGATGTGGCGACCGTTGTCGAGTGTGACATTGTAGGCACCAATGTGCTGGGTGATACCGCCAGCCTCGCCGGCAATGACATTCGACTTGCGAATGTGGTCGAGCAACGATGTCTTACCGTGGTCAACGTGACCCATGACGGTAACAATCGGTGCGCGTGGTTCGAGGTCTTCGGGGCTATCCTCCTCCTCGGCAATGGCCTCTTGCACGTCGGCGGCCACATATTCTGTTTTGAAACCGAACTCTTCGGCCACGAGGTCGATGGTTTCGGCGTCCATGCGCTGGTTGATGCTCACCATGATGCCAATGCTCATGCAGGTAGCAATAACCTTTGTCACAGGCACGTCCATCATTTGTGCCAGCTCGTTGGCAGTCACAAATTCGGTGAGTTTGAGCACCTTGCTCTCGGCCTTGGCCTCGCGGCGTTCCTCCTCAGCACGCTGGTGCTGCTGTTCGCGCTTTTCCTTACGGTACTTGGCACCCTTGCCACCCTTTTGCTTGCTGGTGAGGCGTGCCAGTGTTTCCTTTACCTGCTTGGCCACGTCCTCTTCGCTCACCTCAACCTTTTGCTGCTCCTTGGCGCGGCGGTTGCGGTTTTTGTTAGCACTCTTGCCATTGGCAGCGCCCTGCTGGTTGTTGCGGTTGTTCTGTCCGTTCTGACCGTTGGCACCCTGCTGGTTGCGCTTCTTGCCATTGTTGTTGCCATTCTGCTTGGGCTGGTTGGCAGCATTGTTCACATCGACACGTTCGCTGCCAATGCGGTTACGCTTTTTGCGTTGTCCGCCGGCCTGTGCCTGCCCGTTCTGTCCGGCAGCCCCCTGCTTGTTGTTGCGTTCGCGGCGGCGCTCCTCCTTCGACTTCTTTTTGGGTCGTGTAGTAGAGTTAATGGCACTGAGATCAATGGTGCCGAGCACCTTGGGACCAGTAATTTCAACCTGGGGGTGGAGTTTGAACACACCGTCTTCCTCCTCGCCAATGGCCTTGGCGCGCTCTTCGCGTTGTACTTTGGTGTTTTCGGTAGTGTTTTGGTTCATGTTTTGGGGGTTGGAAGTAGTTTGGTTGTTGGCATGTGCCGGCACTGCTTCCTCGGCCTCAGTCTTTTGGGCAGGGGCTGCGGGGGTGTTTGCAGCAGTGGCTGCGTTAGCCTGGGGCTTATTTATGCTTTTAGCCGGAGCTTTTGGAGCCTCGGCTTTTGTGTTGTTGGCAGATTGTGTGTTGCTCTGTGCCTTGGCGGGTTTGGCATCGAGGTCGATGTGGCCCACAATGTGTGGCCCCTTTACTTCGGGCACCACCGTTTCAACCATTGTTTCCTCGGCCTTGCGCGTTTTGGCAGAGCGTTTCTTTTCCTGACGGTCCTGCATACGTTCCTCAGCCTTGTCGCGCAAAGTCTTGTCGGCGCTGAAGGCATTCTTAAGTAGTTCGTACTGCTTGTCGTCAAGCTTTTGGTTAGGGTCGTTGCTTGCCACGGGTGCTCCTTTTTCCTTCAGGAGGTCGGTGATTGACTGCAAGCCGACGCCAAATTCTTTGATAGCTTTATTTAATCTGATACTCATGCAATAATGTTAGTAAGGTTTGCTAATGCGATTGTCTCAACATAGGTAAGTGAGCTGGCATGCCCCACAGCGGCCATAGCGCGCCGCACGGGGGTGGAGTTTTCAAGGCCCTGGCCTTGTTGCCTGATTATGCTTAGCCTTAAAAAACTCCACGCCGGCCGCGTGATTATGTGCTTTAGCGTGTGTGCGCCGCCCTACTTACGCGTGTGCATTAGCTCTCCTCGCCTGCCGGCTCTGCAGCAGGCTCGTTAGCGTCGGCCGGAGCCTCAGCAGTTGGTTGGGCAGCGGGTGCCTGGGGTGCGTCGTTCTCAAACTCGGCACGCAGCACGCGCAATACTTCGTCGACGGTAGACTCTTCGAGGTCGGCCTTTTCGATGAGCATTTCGCGGGGCGCGTTGAGCACGTCCTTAGCTGTTTCGAGACCGATGCCCTTGATGGCGTCAATCACCCACTGGTCAATTTCGTCGGCAAACTCGTCGAGGTAGATATCCTCGGTCATTTCTTCGCCCTCAACCTCACGGAACACGTCGATGGTGTACTCGGTGAGCATCGAGGCCAACTTGATGTTCATACCACCCTTACCAATAGCCAGACTTACCTCGGCAGGACGCAGGTACACCTCGGCTTTACGCTCCTCTTCGTGCAGCACAACGTTCGACACCTGTGCGGGGTTCAAGGCACGCTGTATGAACAGGGCTGTGTTGTTGGTAAAGTTGATCACATCGATATTTTCGTTGTGCAACTCGCGCACTACACCGTGTATACGGCTGCCGCGCACACCAACACAGGCGCCCACGGGGTCGATGCGGTCGTCGTAGCTTTCAACGGCTATCTTGGCGCGTTCGCCCGGAATGCGGGCAATGCGGCAGAGGCGGATAGCACCGTCGGCAATTTCGGGTATCTCGTTCTCGAGCAAACGGCGCAAGAAATCGTTCGATGTGCGCGAGAGGTAGATTTTAGGATTGCCATTGGTGTTGTCCACACGGTCGATAACGGCTGTCACGGCATCGCCTTTGTGGAAGAAGTCGCGGGGTATTTGCTGCGATTTGGGCAGGTAGAGCTCATTCTTCTCCTCGTCCATGAGCAGCGTCTCGCTCTTCCAGGTCTGGTACACCTCGGCAGTGATAAGTTCGCCCACGCGGTCCTTATATTTATTATAGAGGGCATCGTGTTCCAGCTCGAGAATTTTGCTGGCCAAAGTCTGGCGCAGCGTAAGTATGGCACGGCGTCCGAAGTCGGCAAAATGAATCTCTTCAGACACATCTTCGCCCACCTCGTAGGTGGCATCAATCTTTTGTGCCTCGCTCAATGATATTTGCTTGTTGGGGTCTTCCACCTCGTCGTCGTTCACCACCACGCGGTTGCGGTAAATTTCGCAATCGCCCTTGTCGGGGTTTACAATCACGTCAAAGTTCTCGTCAGAGCCAAAGATTTTGGCTATCACGCTGCGGAAGCTCTCCTCGAGCACACCCACCATGGTGGTGAGGTCAATATTTTTGTTTTGCTTAAACTCAGCAAAGGTTTCTATCAAACTTGCTGTTTCTTGTTTCTTCTTAGCCATATATTGAGCGGTATTGTGTATTGTCTTATTTATTCAACTTTCGGATTCAGCCCGTTCAAGTTAAAACCGAAACTTGAGTTATTTATATATGCGTGCACGCGGCACGTCGGGCAGGCGTTCAAGCTTTTGTTACGAAGGTGCGCCCGCCGGAGTTCTTACTTAAAGTCGATGACGTACTTGGTGCTTTTTACTTGGTCGAAGCTGAAGGGCACTTCGCGTTCTACCAGTTTGGGGCGCTTGGCACCCTCTTCGCGCACTTTTTCCTCGATGGTGAGCGTAAAGCCCTCGGGTGTTACACCGCCCAAGGTTCCCTGCATCTTTTTGCCCTCAGTGGTGAGCACCTCGACACGCTCGCCTTGGTGGATTTCGTACTGGCGCAACACCTTGAAGGGCTGTCCTATGCCGGCGCTGCCCACTTCGAGTTCAAAGTCCTCCTGCTCGCGGTCGAGATGGCTCTCGATGTAGCGGCTGAGTTCTACGCAGTCTTCAATCCACACGCCCTCTTCGTGGTCTATCTCTACCACGATGCGATCGTCGGTACTGATGGTGAGGTCGGTCAGGAAGTAGTCCTTACCCTCCAACCACTGTTCCACCAGACTTTTTACAAAACTTTTGTCAATCATTCGTTATGCTTTCAGATGTATTTTAACACCTGCAAGGTGGCCAATATTCCTCCTTGCCCCCTTGCCTTTGGTTATGCTTTATAGCGTGTTGTAAAAACAAGTGAGGAACTTCTTTCGAAAGCCCCTCACTCAATCTTGCTGCAAAGATACAAATATTTATGTGTGTTTGCCAATAGTTTGGCGTTATTTTTTATGGCTCTTGCTGTGGCAAGGTGGGAAATATGCTAATGCGCTAATATGTTAATGTGATAATGTGCTGTTCAAAGTTTATTTCGACAAAGTTCTTGTAATTTGCCTTCGCAAATTGACGCACTATTGTGGTCTTTCCTACTTGGCGTGCACCCTTTATGAGCAGTGCTTTATTCGCGATGGTTTTCTTTCACGCTTCTAACTTGTTGATTATCTTGCGTTTTAGCATAGTTATTACAACTTTTTTCCAGCCTTTTGCTTGCGATATTGCAACTTTTTTCCAGCTTTTCGGCCGTCAACTTGCAACTTTTTTCCAGCAGCATGATGCGGCAGCCGCCCAGGAGCCTGTGTTTTGATGCCGCTCACACATAGCAAAACGGGCTGCGCGAATCACTTCGAACAGCCCGTATAATGAAAAAAATTACTTTAACTCGCAGGGCTACCTACTCCCTGCAAGGGGGTAAAGGCCAGAAGCGCAAGGTACAGTTGTTACGCCGCTCTTACCTCCGGCCTTTATGTTTGTGTGCATGTGAGAATATCATTATATACACCTCACACAGTGAGATTAGTCTTCGTCGGTCCAAGAACTGCTGTCCCAACCCTTGCCATTAGAAAGGATCTGACTTTCATTATTTACAGACTCGTCAGAGCTGTACTTAATTTGGCTTTCGTTACTTGCAGCCATCATGCCTTCTGCTACCAGGTTGATAGCCACAGCTGAGGGTGCGCTATATGTATTCTTCATTGTGTAATATCTGTTTTAATGGGTTATTACTTTACGAATACCTTTTTACCAGTGTTGGTTACGAAGATACCGTGAGCAGGATAGAGCACGCGGCGGCCCTGGAGGTCGAAGTACTGAACACCAGCCTTGTCAGCTGCTACCACACCGTTGATGCCTGTAACCTGACCGAAGTTGAAGTTGAGCACGTTGCTGCCATTGTTGTCGGCGGGGATAGTCTCAGCTGCGATGTATGCCTTGTTGGCAGGTACTACAGTAAGGCCATTCTTCAAGAAAGCTGCTCCGTTAGCAGAATTCTTAGCCAACACGTATGTTTCGTTTGCGGTAAAGCCCGAACGCTTGGCAGTGACGGGCATCAGTTTGTTGCCATCAACAGTCTTTTCAGTTGTTACAATTTCAAGGTTGGCAGTAGTAGCACCAGCCTCGTTGTAAAGCAAAGCACCTTCGTTGGCGGGGATAATGCCCTCGGGATATTCAACGAGTGTAATCATGCCGTCAGCAGCACCAGTAGCATAGTAAGCCTTTACGCTGTTAGTAGTCACCTTGGTAGCGAAGGGGAATGCTACTGTGGCATACTTGGCGTTGGTGATAGATACGGGAACAGTTGTAACCTTCTTGATAACCCAGTTGCTACCGGTATCACCAGAATTGTTGCCATTATAATCTGCGATAATGGTATTGGCATCACCCTGATAAGCGTTCAGCATGTGGCTACCATTTTTCAAAAGGAATTTGTTCACAGCCAGACCTTTGGTAATCACATAATCGCCTGCACCTTCATTGCTAATAGGCATCTCAACACCTGTGCCGTTAGATTGAATCTGACCAATGCAGCAATTTGTATTGGCATTCTTAATTTTGTAAGAGCCATCAGCATTTGCAACCAACTGCCACATTTGTGGAACAAGGGCATCTGAAGCTGTTGTACGACGAATAATGCGAGAGTCTTTTCCACCAGCCTCAAGCACACCATTCTTGTTTACAATCATGCTTTCAGAAGATATATTGGTTTTATTGATACGGACACCTTGGCCATTTACTGACTGTGCTATAATCTGATAGTAAGCATTGGCGTCAACATTTGCAGGATAGCTTATAGCAGCTGTACGAGCTGCTACAATAGCATCGTAACTTGTAGCAGATGCCACTGTTGTTTTAGCTGTTGACAAGGCGGCAGCAGTTTGAGCAACGAGTTCATCACCTGAATCTTCGCTTGCTGTTGCAGCATTGAGTTCGTCAGTAACAATGCCCTTTGCCAATGCTAAGAAATCAGCGTCAGAATTCAAATCAATCTTTTTAGCAATGAAAGCAGAACCATTGTCTTTGTAAGCTTCTGCATTTTTGTAGGTTGCCAACAAAGGAGTGTTGTTATACGTGCTATGGTCGCCCAAGAAACTTGTTGCAGCATACTGCAAGCTGAAAGCCGTAAAACCGTCCTTAGGAGTAATCTTCTGAAAATAGAATTTTGAAGCGTCGCCATTAAAGTTGGCCTGGTTATTTTCGCCATTCACGCGAAGATACTTGCCATTTTGCTTGTTCAACAACTTTACAGCAACACCATCTTCAACAAAGGCCCAAAGACCACCGTCCAAAAGGTCGAGTGAAGTAATGCAAGTAGCATCGTACTTTGATACACCATCATTACCACCACTACGAATGATGTTGTCAGCCTGACGTACCAAGTAGTTACCATCGCTGTTACGTGTTTTCAAGGTATACCAAACCTTGTTGTTGTCGGTAGAGAACTCAACAGGAGCCTCTCCTGTCTTACTCAGTTTGTAAGTAAATTTACAGTTATCAGTACCTACAACATAATTTGTCTGATCAGAATATATTGAATAATAGTAAGGCACAATCGGCGTAGCAAAAGTTTCGCCCTCTGTCAGTGTTTTACGACCAGATAAATAAGTAACTGTATTACCCGCATTATCCGTTGTTACATAAGGAACGCTATAAGCTTTTGTTGTAGAAATCTCAACAGGCACAATTTTGTACCAGCAGTTAGCACCCTTGCCTTCCCAACCACAGAATTGATTTGTGTCATCACCGCCCATATCAAAAGAGAGGTTGCCACTCTCATTTTTGATTACGAACTGACCATCGGTTTTGGTAGTAGGGTTTGCTTCCGTTGTGTGATTCTGAATAACGAACGAAGCTGGTGTTGACGTTGCAGTGGCACCACCCTTGTTATTGTTGTCAGCTGCAGCAGGCATATATTGGCCTCCAATAGCAGTTTCGAATGTGTAAGTAGTTTTATCGCCATTCTTTGTGATATGGAACTTGAACACAGCGAGACCACTTTCTGCGTTAGAAGCAGTCAATGAGGCCGCACGACCAAAGTGCAAGTTGTCAAAGTTGTCAATTGTAATGTACTTTGATTGCCCTACACTATAAAAGGCGTAAGTACCACCATCTGTCAGTTTGCTGAGATCCGTCACAGCATTTGTCAAATCGGCATTAGCAGACAGCTTCACCCATGAGCGAGCGTCCTGCGCACTTGCCGTTACTCCCGATGCGAGGAGCAGCGACAGTAAGAAAGTAAATTTCTTCATGCTTTTGTTGTTTTTATTAGGTTAATAATATGTTTGTGTTTCTTATTGTGTTCTGCGCTTGATACGTATCACCTTGTTGCGGCCACGGTGCAAACTAATGCAGGGCCGCGGCATGCAGGGGTTTACATTATCCAAATGTTTTATACGTATATTTGCGTAATAAGTCCCGTTTGTGGCGCAAATATACGTTTGGTTTATAAAATTACCAAACGGGGGGGTAAAAGTATGTTAATAGATTGACATTTGTCGCATTTTGCAGTAATTGTGTACCTAATTATGCAACAAGGGCGTGCAACAAAACGATTGCACGCCCTTGTTATTAAGGTTGGGTGAAACAAAAATTAGCTGATGCGGACAGGAAGGCTGGGACAAACTCTAAACTAATGCAGTCTGGTAAAACGCCAAAGCATAAAAAAGGTTGTAATGGACAACGTGGGGTGTTATCGTGTTCCATGCCTGCTTTTATGTCAATAATAGTTTCTGCAGCCATGTATAGTTGACTTAAGGTGTTTGCTCTTTGCGATAAATCGTTCTAATTATAAAGGGATTTAGACGAAGGAGTAACGCCTCCAACGTTATGATGAATAGTAATATCTTGATTTATAAGCACTTACGTCGCAAAGTTACACTTTTTCGAGGATAGTTTGTATAAAATACCGCACTTTTTCGAGGATAAGATACGCGGATTGTTACACTTTTTCGAGGATAAAGCGCATTATCTTATTGCGGTATGGAAAAACTGTTTCGATACGATTATCAAATACACCTGACTTCATCATTTTTTTGTGTGATGGAATAGCGCGTGTTGAAAATCAATGAGTAGCGTCGTTTGATTGGGTGACGCATTGATGAAGTTAGGAGGAGATAAAGCACTAATGCCCTAACACCAAACGCTACCACCAAACGCAAGCACCAAACACAAGCACAAAACGCTACCACTAATGGGGGCGACGCGTCTCGCGTCGGGGTAGAGAAAGGTACTCTATTAAATGATAGCTGCATCTTTTCCCGACGCGAGACGCATCGCCCCCCATTAGTGGTAGCGTTTTGTGCTTGCGTTTTGTGGTAGCGATACCTTTACTATACTACAAAAACTTTACTTGCCGAGAATCTTACATCTTACACTAACTCTTTGCAACTCAATGATTTTCAATGCTTTACTCAGTGTAAGATGTTACCAATGCCACCTACACACAACCTGCACACCCCACACGCTGCCACACGGCACAAGCACGGGAGGGCGATATCACGGCATAGGGGAGCAGAAAAGTCTGTTGCTCCGACAGATTTCTCTACGTCCCTGTGGCGCACAACCCGCCGCATACGTCCAAACGGACTGCGCGGCAACGGGGTGAGGTGTGTAAGATGTGTAGGAGTGTGTAAGATACTTTGAAATCATCTTACACTCTTGAAATCTCTGTATATCAACTTGTTACGTGTAAAAAGTGTAAGATGGCAGTAAAAGCGCATACATTCATTTATAAGTAGGCTGACGGCGAGGACGCAAATATTTGTGTACAAGTATGTACACTTTTTTTGTGCCATTGAATGGCGCATGTTGAAAAACGATGCGTTGTGTCATTTGATTGGGTGACGCATTGACGAAGTCAGGAAACACAGAACACGCTGATTGCGCGTAGCACGTAGCGAAAGAATCCGTGTGATTCGTGCGATCTGTGAGCTATAATATCAGAATTGTTTTATCAAGCTGCAATAAATGATATTGCATTTTTTACGAGAGCGTTTACACCAATTATGCGGGCAAAAGCTTAACTTTGCATCAATTCTTCTAACAAACAACCTTTGCCTAAGCAGATGTTCGGTAAAAGGCCTGGAACGAATTGGCGTAATGCGTTGTTGTGAAACATGAAATGATGAACGGGCACAGCGGCTGCGCGAGCAGTATGCCCCGTAATAATGCGCCATGACATACCAGCGATATAGAAACATAACTTTATGGTTCGTCGAATGTCTGCTTAACCGGTGTACACAGTTCTCCCCCTTATGAAGAGGCATATACTCAACTTTGTGCTCGTGGCGCTTGTGCTGCTCGTGGCAGCATGCAAGGGCCATGAGGCCGACACGTTCAAAATAGGTGTGTCGCAGTGCAGCCAAGATGCGTGGCGTGAGCAGATGAACCGCGAAATGCAGCGTGAAACAATGTTTTACAACAAAAATGTAAAACTCGACATACGTTCGGCTCACGATGACAATGCACTGCAAATAAAACAGATAGACAGTTTGGTAAACGAGGGCATCAACCTGCTGGTGGTGTCCCCCAACGAGGCGCGCGCGTTCACCCCCGTGGTAGAGCGTGTGATGCGCCGTGGCATACCGGTGATAGTGGTTGACCGTAAAACACTCTCCGACAAATATACGGCCTTTATTGGGGCCGACAACCGCAGCATAGGCAAGGATATGGCCGCTTGTGTGGTGCAGGAACTCAAGGGGCATGGCACTGTGGTAGAGCTGACTGCCAACATGGCTGGTACGGCAGCACGCGAGCGTCATGCCGGACTGACTCAGATGCTGGCACAAGCGCCGGGCATAAAGGTGCTGGCCAGTGTTGAAGTGGGGTGGGAGGGAGCACGTGTGCCACAGCAGATTGACAGTTTGATTGCGGCCGGCGTTGTGCCACAAATCATTACAGCCCCCAACGATCGCACCGGTGTGAAGGTGCACCAGGCTTTGGTGGCAGCCGGACACCCCGAGGTGAAGGTGATTGGCGTTGACGGTCTGTCGACCAAGGGTGGCGGACTTGACAATGTGGAGCAAGGTGTGCTTACAGCCACATTCGTCTATCCCACAGGCGGCGACAAGGTGATACAAACGGCCATGCGCATATTGCGGCATGAGCCTTTCAAGCGCGACACGCGGCTGCACTCGGCTGTAATCAATGCCACCACGGCACGCCTGTTCCGCATACAGAGCGACCAGGTGCATGAGAGCGAGCAGCGCATTGACCAGCTTGGCACGCAGATGGACAAATTCCTGTCGCGCTACTCCATGCAAAAGATGCTGCTCTTTGCTTGCATAGCCATTATAGTGCTGATTGGGCTCGTGATGGCCATGGGCATACGCTCGTATTATGTGACCATACGCCGCAACGAGGAACTTGACAACCAAAAGCGCAAACTTGAGGCGCAGCGCGACCAGTTGGTAAAAATGTCGAAGGAGCTGGAGGAGACCACGCAGAGCAAACTCACTTTCTTTACCGAGGTGTCGCACGACTTGCGCACACCGCTCACCCTCATATTGGCGCCTGTTGAGCAACTGCAGGGGGCGGACAACTTGACCGACGAGCAGCGCGGACTGCTGCAAGTGGTGCGCACCAATGCCGACATATTGCTGCGACTGGTGGGGCAGACACTCGACTTCCGCAAGTTTGAGACGGGCCAGCTGAGGCTCAATGTCAAGACGGTGCAGCTGAACGAGACCCTCAAGCAGTGGTGCGACCCCTTCCGTGCCCTGGCACGTAAAAAGATGGTGCGCTACCATGTGCAGCAGGCCGATGTGCCCGATGCGGCATGGCTCGATGTGATGCTCGACGATAAAAAGATGGAGAGTGTGTTGTACAACTTGCTGTCTAACGCTTTCAAATATACGCCCGAAGGGGGTAAAATAACGGTTACGCCAAGCATAACCGATGATGCCGAACAGGGCCGGTGGCTCAGCATTGTGGTTGAGGACAGCGGACAGGGCATTGACCGCGACAAGCTGCCCCACATATTCGACCGCTTTTATCAGGCCGACGCGAGCCACGATGGTTCGGGCATAGGCCTGGCCACAGTAAAGGCGTTTGTCGAACTGCATGGTGGCACGGTGAGTGCCGAGAGTGTGCGCGGTAGCGGCACGCGTTTTGTGGTGCGCATACCCTGTCAGCACGATGTGGCTGCGGCTCACGTGTATGAACAACCTGACGCCATGCAATCCGACGGGGCCGGTGTGGTGGCACCGCACATTGATGCCATTGCGGGCGAGGGAGTGCACACGGTGCCAAACGCGTTGACTGCCTCGGCTGATGCCGCACAGGCGAGGGGCGGTGCTGCCGAACCGCGTCCCACGGTGCTTGTGATTGACGATAACGAGGACATACGTTCATATTTGCGCCTGCTGCTTGCGGACGGCTATGTGGTAGAGACTGCTGCCGACGGGCAGGAGGGCCTGGCCAAGGCGCGCCAACTCATACCCGATGCGGTGGTGTGTGATGTGATGATGCCTGTGATGGACGGCTGGGAGTGTTGCCGCAGATTGAAGGACGAGTGGCAAACTTCGCACATTCCGGTGATGATGCTGACGGCTTGCACCCTCGACGAGCAACGTGTGGCAGGATTTGACTGCGGTGCCGACTCTTACATAGCCAAGCCGTTCAGTCCGGATATGTTTAAGGCCCGATTGCGCAATCTTATTGATAACCGCCGCCGTTTGAAGGCTTTCTTTGGCGACAAGACATCGCTCAAGGCCTCGAACGTGAGTGAGCTCGACAAGGGTTTTGCTGCGCGATTGCGCGATATGATAGAGAAGAATATGTCGAGCGAGAATTTCTCGGTTGAGGACATGGCGGCGCAGATGGGGGTAGGGCGCACGCAACTTTATCGTAAGGTTAAGTCGCTCATGGGTTTTTCGCCGGTAGAGTTGTTGCGCATAGCACGTCTTAAAAAGGCTGCCGAATTGTTGCGCCGCACGGAGATGACTGTGGCCGAGGTGGCTTATGAGGTAGGATTCGCATCGCCCAGCTACATGGCCAAATGCTTTAAGGAGTATTTTGGTGTTAATCCTACGGAGTATAAATAACTATTGGTGTTCGGTAAAACATAAACATGCGAATTGGCTCAAGCCTCAAACGCAACCACTAATGGGACTAACTTTCTCAAAAGAATCGTCCGCAACGCCTGTTTGTGGACATTGCGGATAGGCTCTCAATGCTATTTTGTGTTTTACCGGGCAGCAATGGCTGCACGCATACAACGAATAAAGCCGTTGATTATAAGTGAATGTACTTAATAATCAACGGCTTTATTACTTGTCGGGGCGACGGGATTCGAACCCACGACCCCCTGCTCCCAAAGCAGGTGCGCTAACCGGACTGCGCTACGCCCCGTGCAAGATTAGTGCAGAAGTGACTGCTCTTAATCGTTTTGCGAGTGCAAAGGTAACAATATTTATGTAAATGCAAAATAGTTTGCCTGCTTTTTTGTGGTAATGTAGTGGTAATGCCTTTACACTTAGCCATGATTGGGCACGGAAGTGCCGTTTTGCTGCGTGGCAAGGGTGGGGAGGTGGTAAAAAGAAAAAGCTATCACGCCAAAGCGATTGCCATGTGAGGCATCGCTCGGGAGTGATAGCTTTTTACCTGAACAAGCAGGTAGGAAATTCTGATTAGTTGACGCCAGCAGCAAGTTCGGCACCAGCCTTGAACTTAACCACCTTCTTGGCAGCGATCGTGATCTTTTCCTTGGTTGCGGGATTGATACCCTCGCGGGCAGGACGCTCGTTGATAGAGAATGTGCCAAAGCCGAGGATTGCAACCTTGTCACCCTCCTTGAGAGCACCTGAAATGGCATCGAGCACTGCGTCGAGTGCTTTCTTAGAATCTGCCTTGCTCAAGCCCTGGGCTGCAATGGCATTTACGAGATCAGTCTTATTCATACTGTGTAAAATTATTTAATGATTTTATCTGTTCGTTGGACTTGCGCGTGATGGCATTTCCACTATTAAAAATGCCCACTTGCCGTGTGTTAATGGGGCTTTGTGCACATTTTCATGGCAAATATAGGGCATGGAGGTTAATGGTGCAAGCAATTCGGTGCTTTTTTTATAAAAATGAGTCAAAATGGCGTGTTTATGCGGTGTGTGAGTGCATGCAAGTGCGCTTTTGGGGACCTTTAAGCCCTTTTTAAGTCCCCTTACTATTCAGGCTTTAAGTAATGTATGGCAAACTTACTTGTCAACCTGTTACCCCGTTAACCAAGAATTCTGTCAAAGGCAGGTCTTGTGGCTTGTTTTATGCGACATTTGCTCAAAATAAGGCCGCACGCTTTGGCCATTTGGCGCCGAATTGCTACCTTTGCGGCCACATACCGATATCCAGATTTCGGGCCAGATTGGATTTGACAGCGGGTTGGAGTGGTATGTAAGCACGCAGTGCGCCTGGAGGTGGGCACTTAAATATCGGCCTTCGACAATTTAACTGGCGAAAACAAGTTTGCTCTCGCTGCCTAATCGAAGTACAGTAGATAGGCTTTATTCCGGCACAAGGTGCTGGAACGAGACATCACCCAAGAGCTGTTGCTCCGAAGCGTCTTGACAAGGTGGTGCAGGTAAATCGGCGCTGGTCAGAGTTGGCCTTGCAACTCTGGCGAGATTTTTAGAGGATAAGGTGCTGGTTGGTGGCACTGGTCTTGCCAGCACTCGAAAATCAAGTCAGTGATAAGCGTGTAGAAAGCATATTATTTCCCCGTTTGGACGAGGGTTCGAGCCCCTCCTGGTCCACAAAAGAAGCACTGATAATCAGCGGTTTGGAAATATCGCGTGCTAAAATGCGTGCGACAAATTAAAGGTATTAAGGCCATGGCTTTGTTCTGTTGAGCAATGCCATGGCCGTTTTCTTTATGTGGCGGTACCATTCTTTCAGCCAGCATTTTGTGCTTGATGAGTAAGTTATATAAGTAAGTGTGCTATATATTTATTATGTTGTATGTTGTTTGATACGTGTGTTTTTTGTCTTACCTTTGCATACATGTAACGTTACTTGTAATAAAAATACGAATTATGGCTACTTTGACATTTCCTCAAATAACATTGTCTCCAAACATATTGGAGAGGTTGTCTCAAAAGGCCGCATGTAGCGGCAAGTCTTTGAAAGCTTACATAGAGGGCATTCTTTCTGATAATGCAAAGGAAAGCCCATCGCCATCTGGCGACCCTTGGTTTGACGATCCAGAGAATATTCGTATGGTAAAACAGGGCATAGAGCAGTATAAGGAGGGTAATTGCAAGACGTACTCTTTAGATGAAATTAAGAATAAACTTGGGCTGTGATTTACGAAATATCCTATACCGAAGATGCAGAAAGGCATATTGCTCTATGGAGAAAGTCTGGGCAAATGCAGGTTCTAAGAAAAATAGCCAAGCTTTTAGAGGAATTGCAAGAACACCCCACTTTTGGGACGGGAAAACCAGAGCGGTTAAGGGGAAATCTTAATGGATTTTGGAGTAGGGAAATAACGAAAAAAGATAGATTGATATACAGGATAGAAGATAGTGAAGTAATCGTATTCGTTATTTCTCTTAAGGGGCATTATGGCGACAAATAGGTATCTACTTTCAACGGGCTACGGCATGATGCAATAAACTAATGGTTAAAGCCAGCTTATTGGACGTGGAAACTCAAATGTGCCCGCACATGACATCACTGCCGCAGATAAATGTGTATATTTGCAAGCCGTTAGTGTGGCATGGCAGTAAGAATGCCACATTGCGCAGTTAAATATGCTAAAATAACGTCATGCTTAACATACCTATTATATATAAAGCCCTTGGCACACTGTTGCTGCTCGAGGCACTGCTCCTTGGCTTGTGCTTCGGCATGGGGTTCTATTTTGGTGAGGTAAACCACCTCACATTCGGTCTGCCCTCGGCCCTGGCTGCAGTGATAGGCGCCTTGTTGCTCTACTTTGGGCGCCATGCCGAAAACCGCATGGGGCGGCGCGACGGGTTTCTGATAGTGTCGCTCACCTGGGTGGTGTTTTCGTTAGTCGGCATGCTGCCGTTTATAGTCAGCGGCTATCAGCCCCGTGTGGCGGCCGCTTTTTTCGAGACCATGTCCGGCTTCACTACCACGGGCGCCACAGCCTTTACCGACATTGACGCCCTTCCGCACTCCATCTTGCTATGGCGCTCCATCACCCACTGGATAGGCGGTATGGGTATCGTGTTCTTTACCATAGCCGTGTTGCCCAACATGGGCGGGGGCGATGTAAAGCTCTTTTCAGCAGAGGCCACAGGTTTGAAAATAGGCAAACTCCACCCCCGCATCAGCACCACCGCGCGCTGGTTGTGGAGCATTTACTCGTTGCTCACCATCACGTGCATGGCAGCCTATTTCTTTGGTGGCATGGGGCTGTTCGATGCGTTGTGCCATGGCCTGTCAACCATTGGCACGGGCGGCTTCTCCACCCACACCGACAGCATAGCATGGTTCCAGTCGCCGCGTTTGCAATGGATAGCCACCCTGTTCATGTTCCTGGCCAGTGTCAACAGCACGTTGCTTTATTTGTTCTTCATCAAGCGCCGTGTGCGCGATGTGTTGCACGACGACGAGCTGCGTTGCTTCCTGGTAATATTCTTTGTAGCCGCATTCAGCATAATGGGCATACTCATGTATGCCGACCACATGGACTTTGCCACCGCTCTGCGCAGCGCATTCTTCAACACCGCGTCATTGCAGAGCACCACTGGTTTTAGCGACGAGGACTTTATGAAATGGCACCCAACCATCTGGCTCATACTCTCGCTGATAAGCATCATTGGAGCTTGTGCCGGTTCAACCAGTGGCGGCTTGAAGAGTGTGCGTGTGCTCATGGTGTGGCGCCTGACCAAGGCCGAGTTCAAAAAGATGCTGCACCCGCATGCTGTGCTGCCGGTGCGCATCAACAATACGGTCATCACATCGCAAACCGCCCGCACCGTGTTCGTGTTCTTTGTAGTCTACTTCATGCTCATCATGCTATCCACTTTTGCCATGGTGGCCATGGGCTTGTCGCTGCTCGATGCCTTCGGACTGGCCATATCCTCGTTCAGCAACGTAGGTCCGAGCATCGGCCACCTGATAGGTCCGTTGGGCTCGTGGGGAGTGCTTAACGACGCCATTTTGTGGATAAACTCCTTCCTGATGCTTGCCGGACGCCTTGAAATATTCTCACTATTGTTGCCGCTCACACCTGCCTTCTGGCGCGACGAATAGTTCAGAAAGTGCGCAAAATGGCTCCATCATGTTTGTTGGAACCAACCTAAATTAAACTTACAGGTAACACTTAGAGTGCCACAAATGAAAGTTTTTAGACTTTTGTTTGTGGCATATATATATTTGAGCTATTTTTGCACAATAAAAGACACATTGGCTGCGCTACCTGTTCGCAGCCAAACCTATCTTGAGTTAAAGCGTAATCTCCCAATGTTGCTGACAACCTGCGCCAAGTGGGGAGATTATTCGTCATAAAGTACCAACTATGTGCCATATAGTGCCATAATAGTTACTACACACTATATAGTAATTGAAAAACAAGTAACAATAACATGGAGACAAAATCCATCAATCCGCAAGAGCAACAGGACGAGGAGATGCAGCTTATTCCCTTGTTGAAGTTGTGCTACCACCAATTTATCAACCATTGGGCATGGTTCGCTTTATCGGCCGTTGTGTGCGGTTGCATAGGGTGGTACTATCAGCAGTGCCAGCCCCGCGTTTACCAGCGTCAAGCCGTCATGCTTATCGAGGACTCCAACGGGTCGTCGACAGGCGGTCTGCGCCGTACATCAAAGAACAGCGGCATGAACACCCTGCTCGAGCTTAATGGCGTGAGCGTAGGCGACAATCTTAAAAACGAAATATTCATTATTTCGTCAAAGCGCCTCATGTCGCGTGTGGTTGACAAACTCAATCTTGATGTAGACTACACCACCAAGGAGAAATTGCACAGCATCACGTTGTATGGCAAGGAACTGCCATTTCAGGTATTGTTCCAAAAGCAATACAAGGGCAAACGCGGGCAGCATATCGATGTGGTGAAGAAAGGCAGCAACACCGTCACCCTTAAAGGCATGACCGACCGCATGGGCAACGATGTGCCCGATGTTGATGTGCAACTCGGCCAGATGACGCAAACGCCCTACGGCCCATTGTGCGTAGTGCGCGGCCCAGGGTTCGGTCGTTGGACAGACGAAACCATCGAGGTAGACCGCTTGTCGAAGGAAAAGGCCGCAGCGCGTTTCTTAAAAATGCTCTCTGCCAGCGAGTACGACAAAGAAACATCGCTCATTGTGCTCAACTGCAACGACACCAACGTAGAGCGTGCCGACCAGGTGCTGGCCACACTCTATGACACGTATAAGGAAGACGTGGTTGAAAACAAAAACCGCGTGGCACTCAACACTGCCAAGTTTATCGACGACCGCATACAAATCATTGGCCGCGAACTCAGCAGCGTCGAAAACCAACTGGCAAGTTTCAAAAAGCGCAACCAGCTTGTCGATTTCGACAAGACACCGCAGGCCATGATCGACGAGAGTTCGACCGCCCGCCAGCAGAGCCTGCAGGCTGAAACGCAGCTCAATGTGGCCAAATACCTTGACGAGTACCTGCACACACACTCAAACAGCCACGACCTCATACCCGCCCTCAATGTGGGAGACGCCTCGTTCAACACCCAAATTGCGGCCTACAACGACCAAATGAACAAGCGCAACACCATGGTGGCCAACTCAAGCGAAAACCAGGCCGTGGTGCGCGAAATGGACCGCCAACTTGCACAGATGCGTCAGGCCATAGCCTCGTCGTTGCGCAGTTATGTTAATTCGCTCGAAGTGCGCTTGCAGGCTGCACGTGCCAACGAAAACATGCTCACAGGTCGCATGGCAGGTGCTCCCGAACAGGAGAAGCAGGGCCTCGACATACAGCGCCAGCAGTCGCTCAAAGAGGCACTCTACACCTATTTGCTCAACAAGCGTGAGGAGGTAGCCCTGCAGCAGGCCATCAACGAGGCCAATGTGCGATTGGTTGAGGGCCCCATTGGCAATCAGCAAGTCAGCCCCCGCAGCCTTGTCATTCTGCTCGTGAGCCTTATTATCGGACTCTGCATACCGGCCTTCGTGTTGTGGCTCCGCTATATGCTCGATGTAGCCATACATGGCCGCAAGGACGTTGAAAACGCAACCACCATACCGGTGCTTGGCGAGGTGCCCCGCATGAAGAATGCCAACAACAACAAGTCGCTCATTACCGACCTCAGCAGCGACGACCCCGTGGTAGAGGCATTCCGCATCATACGTTTCAGCCTTGGCTACATGCGCCATTCAACGCAGGTGATGATGACCACTTCAACCACTCCCGGCCAGGGCAAGAGTTTCGTCGCGCGCAACATGGCCGCCATCTTGGCCATGGCAGGCAAACGGGTGCTTGTAATCGACGGCGACATTCGCAAGCGCACGCTGAGCGAGAGTTTTGGCCACACATTCGGCCTTACCACCTACCTTTCAGACGACCACACACAGGTGGCAGACCTCATTCGCACCGATGCCGTTGTAAAGGGAGTAGACTTCTTGCCGTCGGGCCCAACGCCGCCCAACCCCACAGAGTTGCTCATGAGCGACCGTCTGCACCAACTCATGCAGCAGTTGCGCCAGATGTACGACCACATCATCATCGACTCAACTCCAATGTTCTCAGTGGCCGATGCCAGCATCGTCAACCGCGAGTCAGACATCACCATCTTTGTGTTGCGTGCCGGAGTGCAAAATCGCGATTTCCTGCCCGACTTTGAACGCATGTATCAGGAACACCGTTTCAACAACCTTACCGTTGTGGTTAACGATGTCAATGTCGACAAGCGTTACGGCTATGGTTATGGCTATGGCTACGGTTATGGCTACGGACAAAACAAGAAGAAGAGTCGTGTGAAGCGCATCATAAACCGCTTGCACAAGTAATAATTCAAGACATAAAAGAGAGAAGAGCAAGGTTAGCACAACAACGCAATGTGCCCGCCTTGCTCTTCTCTTTTTTATGCAAAAGTCCAGGCTGAGACTGGTGTGCAGAAAACCTTGTCCTGTGCTTTAAGGGCTGTTCGCCCTTGTGGTGCTTACCGCTAAGACATAAGTGCAGATGAAAAGCAATGAAGTCAAGAAAAAACGCAAGCGCTAAACGTAAGCGCTAAATGCAAGCACTAAATGCGAGCACAAAACGCAAGCACTAATGGGGGCGACGCGTCCCGCGTCGGGATTTTAAGGCAAAAGTTCACAGACAAGCGTGTAATTAGCGCTGCGTGTGAGCCTTTATTGGGTGTATGAACCTTTGCCTTAATGCCCGACGCGAGACGCGTCGCCCCCATTAGAGGTAGCGTTTGTTGCTTGCATTTAGTGCTTGCTTGCATTTAGTGCTTGCGTTTAGTGTTTGAGTATGTACCGCGGAAATCAAGTCATAAGATTACAGACATGTGTGTAATATTTGCCCCCTCCCCGTCAGCCCCCTTATAAATGAGTGTGTGTACTTTTACTGCCATCTTACACTTTTTGCACGTAACAAGTTGATACACAAGGGTTTCAAGAGTGTAAGATGACTTCAAAACATCTTACACACCCCTGCACACATCTTACACATCACACCCCGCTGCCTCGCAGTCGGCATGCACGTATGTGGTGGGTTATACGCCATAGGGACGTAGAACAATCTATCGGAGCAACAAACTTTTCTGCTCCCCTATGCCGTAATAACCTCCTCCCGTGCTTGTGCCGTGTGGCAGTATGTGTGGTGTGCAGGTTGTGTAAGTTGCGTGTAGGTAACATTAGCAGTATCCTACACTGAGTAAAGCGTTGATATTCAATGAGTTATAGCGTGTTTGTGTAAGATGCAAGATACTCGGTTAGTAAAGTTATTGTAGTATAGAATAAGCCCCAAATGCAACATTTCTCGTCCTGATCCTTTTATAAATTAGCGCTGTTCGATGAAATGTAACCATGCGAACGGATTTAACCCCCAAATGCAAGCATCAAATGCAAGCAATAAACGCTAACACCAAACGCAAGCAATAAACGCTAACACTAAACGCAAGCAATAAGCGCTAACACTAATGGGGGCGACGCGTCTCGCGTCGGGCATTAGGGCAAAGGCTATTTCGTGTATAGACATTGCATTTTCCCGACGCGTGACGCGTCGCCCCCATTAGTGTTAGCGCTTATTGCTTGCGTTTAGTGTTAGCGTTTATTGCTTGCGTTTGGTGTTAGCGTTTAGTGCTTGCGTTTAGAGTAGCATTTAGTGCCTTGCGCTATTGCAGTGCGTTTCAAGCAACTTAGAATTCCCCCAAACTATCTCGTTTTAATGTCTATTTTGAACACCCTGCCTCACAACGCGCGATTGCCCCAGCACGTGGTATCCGCGGTGTCGCATCGCCTGCTTTGGGTAGCATCTATTACAAAAAACACTTCCAGCGCAGCAACTCATACAATAAACGCACATTTTGTACAATAAACGTCAATATGCTTGTGACAGAGTGCGAAGAGTTGTATTTTTGCAGCGTCAAAATACATAATGACAAGTAAAGTAAGCAAAATAGAGGCATTGAGTAGCTATCGTGAAATAGCAATGTGGAAGTTCTTATTTTTCAGTTGAGGTACTGTTTGATGCCTTTTTATATGCTTCATATATGCATCACCATAACCCCTAAATTTTATGGTAGAAAATGGCATTGTCATAAGGGTGGTTCTAATAATTCTGAAATAGGGATTTGGCGCTATCAGAAGTGCTTTTTTGAAAGTTTGAGAGGGAGCATAGCGGGCTGTGTGACCGAACAAACTTTCAGAAAGACACTTCCGAGAGTGTGCAAATCACATTTCAGAATAGCAGAAATCAAAAAACAGAATTCTTAGAACCACCCTTAAATAATAAATACTTAACTTTGCGCTTAGGATCGGAGCTGTTGGAAATGACCAACTGCTGTGAAGACCCTCAAAGAATGAGCGTATTGAACGTTGTCTTGAAATAGAAATGTGGAAGTTTCGATATTCAGTAAGGCAAAACGTACAATATCGTTCACGCATATTATGGTATCATTACGTGCGCACCTCACACCATTCTTTAGCAAATGGCGTGAGGCGGTGCGTGCTACAAATACCTTTGTACAAGCGTGGACTATTGTCTGTTGCATACTGAATAGGTCTCTTCCACAACCTCTATTTCAGCAACGGGCGATGGTGCCACGCTTTTTTGGCTCTTAACCTTAACATACAATTACAACCCTTGTGTGAGTTCAGAACATCGTTGTTAACTTATATACATCTATATGGATAGCAGATATATTTACATTATCACCCGCGACGAATTGGTGCGACTTGATTGTTCCAAAGTGGTCTACATGGTGGGCGACGGCAATTACACCGATATTGTGCTCGTCAACAAGCAGAAGCACTCCATCTGTATGAACCTGTCGCGCATGCAGCAACTTGTGAGCGAAAGTTTGCGCGAGCAAGCCTCTTTCTTTGTGCGCATAGGCAAGCGCTTTATCGTAAACCTTAGTTTTGTATACAAGGTTCAACCCTTGCAAAAAAGCCTCGTGCTGACTGATGGTGTAAACTTTGCTTTCAAGTTGGGCATATCCAAGGAGGCGCTCAAGCAGTTGAAAGCCTTGCTCCTTATGCGTGTAACGAATTCGATGGCAGAGAAGGAGCCTGTCAAGTAGAGTTGTACATTTAGGGTGGTTATAAACACCGAATTTCGCATTTATGGAAATAATAATAGGAAGAGAAGAGGGTGCACGCCGCCTTCATTGCATGGTCGACGGAAGAGAGTTTAACATAGGGCCTGCGGGCATGGTGCCACTCTCGGTAAGTCGCAAGCATTGCCGCATCACGATAAATGGTGGCCACATCAACATCGAGAACCTTAATCTGCAAAATGAGACATACGTAGACGGCAATCAGGTATTCAGCAAGGCGCTGACGGTTTCAAGCCGTGTGCAGCTCGGCAAAGACCGCTTTCTGTTGCCCTTGCGGCAAATACTCCAGCTGGTTAATGGTGTGTCGGCGCCAATGGGCGGCCAGCCTGCAAAAGAAGTACCTACTTTCTCGTTACGCCCGTTGAAAGCTGTATGGAGTGAATATGAGCAGCAAGTGCTCGACATACAAAATAAAGTCTCTCAGAAAGCCAACCAGCAGCGTTTGCAGGGTATACTGTCGTTGCTCGGTGTGTGCGTAGGTCTGATTCCTGGCATCAATGTGGCAGTGCGCGTTGTTATAGTGCTTGGTGCGTTGCTCCTGGCGGTATATTTCTTTTGCCGGGGTAAAAACGAGGACAGCGTGGCGCAACAAATTCACGACCTTAACGAAGAATATGCCAAGAAATACAAGTGTCCTAACCCCCAATGTGGCAAGCCTTTCGGAAACATACCCTATCGCAACATAGAGTACTACAAGCAGTGCATTTCCTGCGGGTGTAAGTACACCCACTGACATTTTGTACAATAAACGGGATAGTTGCTACAATCTTTCAAAAATGCCTTTACAACTCATGGCTGGCGGCATAACTTTGTGTCATCATTAACTCAATAAATACCAAAAAACGATGAACAACGAAGAAACAATTATCATGCAGCCTCAGAGTGGCAATAACCCTAAAGCTAACCAAGCAACACCAGCTGCCGAACCGAACGCAAAACCCAAGAAAACCCGCGGAAAAAGGGGGGCTGCCATGGCTGGCGCAGCCGTTGCAGGTGCTGCCGTTGGCAGCGGAGCCACGTTGGGTGTAGAAGCCGTGGTTGATGATAGCAACAACGACCAAGAGGAGAACAATGCCCAGACGGCGGAAACACAGACTGACAACGCTGCAGAGTCGCAGGAGGTAGAGGCTGTTGCAGACACCCAAGACGGTATCGAAACCGAGCAGCCTCAGTACGTATCCGAGGCACCGCGCGATGTGAATGCAACCGTTGAAGATGTGGCATCAAATGGCGAGAGCGACTATACTGGTCATGGCGGTGACAACTTTGTAACGCAAGATGATGATCCTAATCTGCAAACTGCCAGCGACGATGGTATGGGCGTGCACGATGATCAGTTACAAGTGTTAGGCGTGTATGATGTGCAAAACGAAGACGGAAGCATGATGCAGACGGCCACAATTACTGATGGCCATTATATAGGTGCTGTGATAGATGCGGATTACGATGGTACGGCTGATACCGTCATTGTGGATTACAATCAAAACCAGCAGATTGAAGAGGGCGAGGTGTTCGATGTGTCCAACGAAAATATTCAGATGCAGGATTTTCAAGATGCGCACGTTGCGCAGCAGCAGGACATGATGCAGCAAGAGCAAGAACATCTGGCCTATAATGCAAGCGACGATCAGCCTGACTACTGCAACAATGCCGACATTCAAGATGCCTAAGGTGGTAAAGAGCTTGCTGCTTTGGGTGGTGCTGCTGGCAGTGCCCTTGCAGGGAGAGGCAAAGACTTACCTCCTCTCGGTGGGCATATCCGACTACCCTGGCAGCCAGAATGACCTTCGCCTGCCCCACAACGATGCCGCCACCATGCAGTGGGTGTATCAGCAGAACAAGTACGCCCAAACAAAGCTCTTGATTAACAGTCAGGCAAAACTCGCAACCGTAAAAGCTGCCTTGCGTAATATGGTGGCAAAGGCTACAGCCAACGATATTGTGGTATTGTTTTTCAGTGGCCACGGTGTACCAGGTGGTTTTGTGTGCTACGACGGCATACTCAGCTATGGAAGCATCTATTCGGCCATGGCGGCATGCAAGAGCCGCAACAAGATGATCTTTGCCGATGCTTGTTTTGCGGGAGCTATGCGCCAGAACCGCAACACAAGACATCAAGGCGGAGGCGTGAGAAAGAATAGCAACGTCATGCTCTTTCTGTCGTGCCGCGGCAATGAAGTTTCGATTGAGTCAAGAAAACTTACCAACGGCTTCTTTACCTATGCTTTGCAGCACGGATTGCGGGGCGGTGCCGACGCCAACCACAACCGCATCATTACAGCCAAGGAACTCTTCGACTATGTCAGCGCAAGGGTGAAGCGCATGTCGGGAAACCAGCAGCACCCCGTGATGTGGGGACGTTTTTCCGATAATATGCCTGTGATGAGGTGGTAATCTTACTTAAAATAGCAGCAATGGATAATACGATAAGAATAAAATGTCCCACTTGTGGCAAGATACTCCGCTTGAACAATGTGCCAAATATCAATGTAGCCACTTTCACATGCCCAGTATGTAAGGAGAAGCACGTTGTTGGCCAATGTCAGCGCTATGTGCCCCCCCAGACCTCAGAATGTGAGGAAACGCAATATGGCGGCGCGGGTACGTCACAAGCCGGTAACGAGGAAACGCAGCTGCGTTCAGGACAAGCAACGTCGGGCGGTACAGACGTGACCACCGTGGGCTCAGCTCCCAATAGAACGACAGGCAAACTGGTTGATGCCATGGGCCGATGTTATCAGCTGAAGCAAGGCTCCAACACCATCGGGCGGAAGGCCATCACATCGTCGGCCACCGTGCAGATACAGACTACTGACCGCACCATGAGCCGTAGCCATGCCATTATTGAAGTGTATAATCAATGCGGGCAGATTGTGCATTTGTTGAAAAATGGCGCTAACAAGAATCCGTCTTACCTGAACGGTGCGCTCATCAACCAGTTTGACCAGCTTATTCTTAATAATGGCGACCGCATTAAAATGGGAAGCACGGAGTTAACTTTTACAGTATAACACACATTCAATGAAATATCAAATTAAAGCATACAACCTGCAGGAGCTTGGGCAGCGAGCCAATCAAGAGGACTCACTCTTTCCGGCCTTAGGACAGTCTACAACAGATTGCCGCCTTTTCGTACTGTGCGACGGAATGGGCGGACATGAAAAAGGCGAGGTGGCTTCGGCCACGGTGTGCGAGCAAATTAGTCGTACGATACTCAGCCAGTGGCATGCCGGCGAACCCCTCAGCGACGACCTCTTTCGTCAAGCCCTTGCCGCAGCCTACGACGCGCTTGATGCCAAGGACGATGGGGCCGAACGCAAAATGGGCACTACAATGACCTTCCTTTGTTTGCACGCCAATGGCGCAACAGTGGCTCACATTGGCGACAGCCGCGTTTACCAATTGCGTCCTGCCACCAAGCATTCGCCAGCGCGCATCGTCTTTCACACGCGCGACCATTCGCTCGTCAACGACCTTGTCAAAATAGGCGAGATTACAGAGGAGGAGGCGCTCCACCACCCGCAGAAGAATGTTATCACGCGTGCCATGCAGCCCTGTCAGGAGCAGCGTGCAAGAGCCGACATTGCCCACCTCACCGACATTAAGCCGGGCGACTATTTTTATATGTGTTCCGACGGCATGCTTGAGCAGTCTACCGACGAGAATATTCTCAACATCATCACCAAACCAAACTCCACCGATGAGGAGAAACTTGAGATGCTACGCAGTGTGACTGAGGAAAACAAGGACAACCACACGGCACACCTTATACATATAGAAAAGGTAATAGGAGCTAATCCCCTTCAAGCCCCTGTTCCGCCTCGCCAGCAGGAGCCAAAGGGCACGTTTATTACTCCCGACTACTTCCCTGCCACCACTCCGCGGCCTAAGCGCCGTAATCTGTTGCCGTGGCTGTTGGTCGTGTTGCTTTTAGTCATTATAGCTGCTGGCGCTTCGTACTTCATTTTGGGTAATAAAGAGAATGAGAGCGCAAAGCCCGATAGCACTAAAATGGATTCTGCCAAGGGCCGGTCTGCTGAGAAGAAAAATAGCGATGCGCTCATAGAGGACACCTCTTTACAGTCTGTTTCACCTCAAAGTAAAACATCTTTACCGACCTCTGCCGAAAGACAACCACAAGGGGCGGGCAGCAAGCCTGCAAAACCAACTAACCGGGAAAAGCCGCAAACGGTTGCAGACGATAAGCAGGAAGCAAAGCAGGACGAACACATTGTTAGCGAGATTTTCAAGAGTAGAAAAGGCTCTCCAAAAGAAGAGAAGCAAACTCCTAAGTTTAACGTAAAGAATAAATAAGTATGTCAGAGAAAAAGAATAATAAAAACAAATGGATTGAATTGGCCGTAATCTTAATCGGATTAACTCTTGGAATTCTTCATGCGTGCTTTGATGTCAAAATACCATTTCTTCCTAAATCAAGAACTGAAAAGGCCGCTGAGGAGTGGCAGAAGAATTTAGAGAAAAAAACAGAAGGCCTCGAAAAAGTAAACATGCGAATGACTGACCAAACAGAACCTTAAATATCCCCTTAAATAACCCATGCAACAGAAATTATCAACCGGCACCCTTCTGCGTGAGGGGGCATACAGAATAGAGCGTGTCCTTGGACAAGGCGCATTCGGCATTACCTACCTTGCCGAGCACGTACATTTGGGCAAGAAAGTCGCCATCAAAGAGTTCTTTATGAAGGAGGTCAACTCGCGTGGCGAAGATGGCAGCATTACGGGCATGACCGACGGCAGCCTGTCGTACAACTATTGCCGTAAGTTTCAAAAAGAGGCGCGCAACCTCTCTCACCTTGAACACCCCAATATCGTGCGTGTAACCGACCTATTCGATGAGAATGGAACGTTTTACTATGTGATGGACTACATCGAAGGTCAGAACCTCAACGATTATGTAAAGTCTGGCCCGATAGGTGCCGATGAGGCCACCAACATCATCAAGGCTGTGGCCGATGCGCTCATCTACATGCATGAGACACACCACATGCTTCACCTCGACCTCAAGCCCGGCAACATCATGCGCCGTGCAAGCGATGGTCACATTTTCTTGATAGACTTTGGACTGAGCAAGCACTACGATGCCAACGGTCAACCCGAAACCTCCACCAACATCGGTCTCGGCACAGCTGGTTATGCGCCCATAGAGCAAGGTAATCAGGCAAAGAGCGGCGAGTTCCGTCCCACCATCGATGTCTATGCCCTTGGTGCCACACTTTACAAACTTCTCACGCGCGAAACACCTCCCGCAGCTTCCGAACTTGTGAGCGACGATGAATTGGTAGAGGACAATCTGCGTGAAAAAGGTGTGCCAATCAATCTTATTAAGGTGGTAACCGAGGCAATGTGTCCGAATGTAAGAAAGCGTACACAGACAGTGCGTGATTTTAAGAACCAACTGTCTTTGAACGCGGTACCTTCTGTAGCTGAAAGTAAAAGTGCTGAGAACGAAGAACAAAACTTTACGGCAGATGAGGAGACCATTGTGGGGAGTCAAGCAGTTAAAGATAATAGCGACTCAGATAATATGGAACCCAAACGTCTCTTGGCTCAGAAGTATAGTGAAACGTTCGATGTTCCCTTGCGAGAAGCTCTGAATTATATCTTTGCGCATGGCATGTCTGAGACGCAACGTGTAATAGACAATGCTATGGCAACAGAGCGTTCTGCACAGAGTTCAAGAGAGCTGGGGAACACTTATAGTGAGCCGAAAACCGAGGACGTGGAAGCTTGGAGAAAAAGAGACTCTTTCCGTCCATTCTCATTCAAAGGTAGAATAGGGCGCCTGCAACTAATACTTTCGTATGTAGTGGGCTTTGTGGCTTGGTTTGCATCTTTCCTCTTGTTTGATATAGAACATTCCGACGGCAATGGAGGTGTAATCTTGTTATTCCTTGCTTGTACAGTAGCCTTTTTCTGGTTTCTCTATGCTCAATGCGCCAAGCGTTGCCACGATTTAGGCAAGTCGGGCGCATGGATGTTCGTCCCATTTTGGAACATTCTATTGTTCTTTGCAGAAGGCGAAAAAAAGGATAATCAGTATGGCCAAGGCACTGAAGTAAAGTCTGATACAGATGTGAAATCTGGTAATGAAATATTCGTATTCCTGTTTTTTCTAGTGTTGCCAATAGGGGGAATATACATTTGGTCAAATATGGATAAGGTCAATATGCTATCTGGTTTTGATGAATCAATAGCGCAAAGCGAAGTAAATTGGTATGTCGACTCCGCCAGGCCTGGTGAGTTCTATTGTGTCTATGAAGGCGAAAGGTATTATAGATCTCTAAGCGAAATACCTGATGGTCAGCGTGAAATACACTATGCGGAAAATGACCCTCGAGAGTCATTTTCAGGTACAATTAGTGACAGGGACTGTAATGGCTTGCTGAAATATCGTAATGGTGACTATTTTAATGGTACTATTATTCCGTCTGAATATCAAGATTCTATTGCGCGAGATTCTACTGAAGAGGCAGCTCCGGTTGACCAACTCATGGATGGTCATGGTAAAATAACTTATAAAAATGCCACTTACGAAGGTGATTTCAAAAATGGCTATTTTCATGGGCAAGGTACTTATGCAAGGGCCGATGGAACCTGGATTTACAAGGGTAGTTTTGAGAATGGCAATTTTAACGGTTCTGGTACAGAATACTGGCCGAAAGAAAAACGTAAATATTATGCTGGCTTTTTAGAATGTAACTACAAAGATGATAAACGCAACGGAGTCGGAACATGGTATTACAATAACCATACATATCGAAAGTGTAAATTCAGAAATGGCAAAGAAATTTCCGTCATAGAAGAAGGCACATGGCGGTAATTGCTGAAATTAAGAATCACTCTACAATTAAAAACAAAGTAAAATGAAACACGTAATATACATATTCTTCGTAGTGGCAGCAGCCCTAATAGGTTTGACTGCATGTGAATCTACTCAAGACAAATTAGTCGGTTCTTGGCACTATACAAGTAATGGAACTACAAGTAATGGGGGCGAATTTACTCTTGATTTAGTTGAAAACGACAAGGCTGACGGTACTTACACATCAACAGCTAACTGCTCTAATCTTATTGAAACGGAAATAGATGGAACAAAATATAAAGTGAAAGTGATGTATAGTATCAAAGATAGTGGCGAATGGAAAGTAAATGACGATAAAGAAATAGTCAATTCTCCTTCTTCTGTCGACATAAAGGTAACAAGCGTGAAGTACTTCGACCCATCAGACGATTCCTTTTTATTTGAATTGACAGGAAGTGATTTGGAAGAATATTCAAAATCATTTGCAAAGGATATGCAATCAGACTGCCTCGAAGCCTCAACCGAGCGCATCATCATGTTGCAAGACAATAAAGTTGTAACAGAATATGTTGATGATGATGGTGAAAAGAAAACGTGTACGTATAACCGGTTGTAAGTAGCATGACAAACGATAAATCAATGCTCCCCATCGGGACTATGCTCAATGGCAGGTATATAATCCGAGGCCACCTCTCATCGGGTGGCTTCGGAAAAACCTATCTTGCCGTGTGTAGACCGCAGAACACGAAGGTTGCCATCAAAGAGTTCTTCATGACATCGGCAAACGTTCGTGACGCAGACGGTGTGTCGGTAAGCACAAACAGAAATTATACGCAACAATTTTGCGAGCAAATCGTGAAGTTCAGAAAAGAGTATGAGCGACTAAGACTTATAAGCAATGTGCATGTGGTGAATGTGTACGATTGCTTTGAAGAGAATGGTACGGCATACTATGTGATGGACTTCGTAGAGGGCACCAATTTGGAGGAGTATTTGAAAAAAAGAAATGCGCCCTATACCGAAATCGCCGTATACAACTATCTGAAGCAGATACTCGACGGCTTGAAAGCAATCCATTCAAAAGATTTGCTACACCTCGACCTCAAGCCAGCCAACATCATGAAGACACCGAACGGATATGTAAAGTTGATAGATCTCGGTGCAAGCAAAGATTATATAGGAGGCGTGGGAGCTACTATGTTTACGGGCGTAGCACTAACTGAAAGATATGCCCCTCCAGAACAAGTGGATGGCAGTTTCGATAAGTTAGGGCCATGGTCAGACTTCTATGCTCTTGGTGCAACACTTTATCGTTTGCTTACGAATAGGGTGGTACCGACATACACAAGTCTTTATGAAGATCACACTCGTGATAAACATATCGCATTGCCAATGCCGAATGTTTCTGATAAAACAAAGCAGCTTATTGTGTGGTTGATGAACACCGATAGGACAAGGCGTCCGCAAAGTGTGGACGACATCTTGCAATGGTTGAGAAATCCGCCAGATGATCCCGACGATACAATCAATGTGCCAGGAGAGGAAAAAAGGCCACCACAACCACCACAACCACCCGTTCCGAAAAACGATAAATTCAGTCTCTTAGGCTGTTTTTACATGATCATAATGATCGTAATTGGTTACATTGTAGGAACGATTATTATAAAAGCTCTATTGTAAAACCATTAAATATAAGTAGTTCATGAAATCACTTATCAAAAAGACTTTTGCGGCTGTCGTGATATTGGCAGCCATCGTAGATTGGCCTGTAAAGGTGGAAGCTGGCTGTGGCCAAGTAGTTGCTAAAGAAGCAGTACCTTTACTTAGTGGGTGTGCCGGTAAAGTGGGAAAAGTAACGGTTGATACGGAGAAATTCGTAAATCGTTCTACGCAAATGATGGAAAGGTATGGGAATAAAACACTCCAAAACAAAAACGTGCAATATGGTGCGCTAAGGGCTTCAATGCGTGCTAATTTTATAAAATGCCCTCGCTGCCATGGTAAAGGAAGTGTGCAAGGATATAATGGCTATGTCTATACTTGCGCCCGCTGCAATGGCACAGGACTCATTCGCGTTGTGAGATAAAAAGCAGACAATCCTGCATACAACCAAACGACAATAAGAGACAACGTCCATTGTGCCTTTGTAGGGGCACATCATGGTTCGTTGTCTCTTATTGTCGTTTGATATATTCCCAAATCCTCACACAGAATATCTTCTTAATAAAAGGATAAAGTGCTTTGTTCTGGGTTAGCCCAGTCACACCTCCTCGCGCCGTCTTTTCAACTTCTCCCTCGCCTCATTTATCAGCGTGGCGCAGCGCACAGGGTCTGCCTTGCGCTCCATGGCGTAACATTCTGCCAACTGGGCAAAAAACGCATCATCGCCCGACAACTTGGCCAAATTGCGGCAACCTGCTTCAATGCTGACACCCGACCCACACTTCATGCTGTTAGTGTCAACCAGCGAAAAGTGGTAACGCCCGTCTATCACATCATACAAAATATTAGATGATGAGAAGTCGCGGTGTAAAAAACCGTCCTCATGCAAACGGGCCGCATAGCGGGCAAAGTTAGCTATCACCTCGTGTTGCACATCAGCCGTCTTATTACGCAGCGTGTCCATGCTGTAGCGGTAAGTAGACAGCAGGCTCACAAAGTAAGTGTTTGTGCGCAACAACCCGTGGCGGCAGCGCACAAAGGCTATCGACTCCGGACTCTCAAATCCGCGCTCACGCAGCAGCAGCGGACTCAGATATGCCAGTTTACCCTTCGACTTTTTGTAAAGCATTTGTTGCACTTTGCGTCTGAAGGAGGGTGGTCCAAAGCGTTTCACGCAAATGGTCAGTCCATTCACTTTAAGGCTGCGTATCACATTGCGTCCTGAGTGAATGTCGCGTCCTTCGTGTTCAAAGTGTTCTTCGATGTTTTTCAGATAGTCGCGCAGAGCTTCGTATTTAGGGTTGAGTATGATTTTCATGGGCAAGTGCCTCAACGGCAGTTGTTGTTAGTAATATACGTATATTATATGATGTGAGTCCGGCTTGCTTGGGTGTTATGCCGAATCGCAGCCTATCTTATGCAAAGATAGTGCAAGGTGAGCGCAAAGATGCAAGTTCACTTGCAATCTTTGCCGAACCGCAGCCTATCTTATGCAAAGATAGTGCAAACCGAGCGCAGAACGTCAAGCTTGCTTGAACGTTATGCTGAGGTGCAGCCTATCTTATGCAAAGATAGTATTTTATGTACAAGTACGTGGCATTTCGCTGCGCCAATTTTGTTAATAGCAAATAAGCGGCCAGGCGTTCTGCCTTTCCGCTTATATTGTGATGTCTATCTGTTAGTTGTTGTCACCTTACCGTTTTTGTATTTAGCATAAAAAGGAATCCTACAGTTTGCGTTGCTCACAAACTCGGCAGTATTCTCGCAATACAAGGATAGACAGCATGTCAGATTGTTATCCTTGTTATAGAGTCGAAGAGCGTTGTTCGGTATATAAAACGTCACGTTGTAGACGCTATTGTCATCATTTGTAGAAGTAAATTCCGACATTGTAAAGAATGTGCCGTCACTGAGAGTATAGTCGGAATAGCCAGATGCGGCATATATGGGGGTGCCATTCTCGTCCTGCACTGTTGCCACAGCGAGTAGCTTGGAGTTAGGGGCGCCACTGACTCTGAGTGTTGCATTGACCTTCATGTATCTTACTCCATTGAGCTTGTATCCATGGGTAAGATAGCTTGAATAATAGGAAGCAGAGATAGACATAGGTTTCCCGCTCTGCTTCAGATGTACCGTCACTCTTTGATTGTTGCTTCTGACAACGAACCAATCAGAGCGATCTTCGTGTGAAGTGTTGGAGTCTATATACAACGTAAACGAGTCAGAGTACTTGTTTGTCAAATGGCACCATGAGGGTAGCATTTCTACACTATAGTCCTGCCCGTCAGTATATACATGGAATATATTGTAGTCTCCGGAGTATGTAGGATAGTATGTAATATCGTCGCCGTATTGGTCGTTAACACGCAGATACGAGGCCTCTTTAGGTTTTGAATACGTTTGATGCCGTCTGTACGAATATGTATGGCGTGAAGAAGTACGTTTCTTCGAGCCTGTCGCTTTCTTCTGCTTATTTGTAGACTTCTTTGTCTTGCTTTTTGTCGTATGTTCCGTCTTTAACTTATTTCTGTTCAGCGTGACAAGTTGTTGAGCTTCAGCGTAGGGTACAGCCAGAAAAATCAATAAAAGAGTTGTTATAATGCTTACCTTCATAATCTTAATCGTTTTATATTTCTATGCCATATGATTTTCTATAAGTAGGTATTCAAAATTAGTTGATATAATCAAGTTCAGAATTGGCCGATATGCCTTGGCGCATTCTTTCGTCTATAAACATGGGCTTCATCGGTCACTTAGCCCGCTACGCTCCCTCTTCAACCTATGTTTATGAACCTTTTCGTTAAGCCAAATGAGCAAAAGAAAGCTTGCTTTCATTTTGCCATGGCGAGAAAAGGTGCGCGAAAGCGAACGAAATACTACCGATTCATATCAACTAAATTTGAACACCTGCTTAATTGTCGTCAGATTATATCAGAGTAAACTGACTTGCAGAGATGAACTTACCAAGACAAGGGTCAGACAAGCTTACTCTGCTATATCACTACTTTCGATACCATCATTAACCCGTAGCACGGCTTTGTGATCATACCAAATGCCGTTGTATGGCTTGTTATTGTTGAACTCTCCAGAGAAATGAGAGTTGTCAGTCTTCATGTAGAGGACACCATTCTCCCACTTGTCATCATTCATTGAGCCATAGTAGTAGTCACCATTTTGGTACAACAGCATGGCCTCTTTATCTTGACGTTTGCCATTGACAAAGTTTCCGATGTAGAATTTACGTTTCTGCGCATCATTTGAAGGGTAAATAGCCACACCGACACCCTCAGGCTGGTGGTTGTTGTTCAGTGGACCATAGTAGACAAACTCACCAGTTTCGTATCGCGTTACCTCACTTGGAAACAGAACCTTATTCCATAGAATGACACCAAATACAATGACGATAATACTAAGAATCCCGACCCACCTCATGTTGCGCTGCTTCACCTTCTCTTTTGTGAGCTTTGCAGAGAGATCTCTACAGCGTTCCTGTAGGTCGTCATTGAGATGTTTCTGTTTTGCTATGATACCTTGGTAGCTGTTTGTTTGTGCTGTTTCATAACCTTTTGTCTTATAGATATAGGTGTAAGCATAGACGCTGCTTGATTTAACGATATCGCTGTTAGAGTCGTCTATGGTGAAGTCCTTTACAGATGTGTTAGAGTTTGAATAACTCACGGGAGGCAGGGGAGAAGTCTGTATCCTCTCCAACTGGCTACGAAAATAGTCGGCCAAGAGGGTATATTCCTCCTTGCTGGCTGTTGCGCTCTCACCTGTAATTATTGTTCCGTCGTCTGCAAATCGCACATATGTGCCACGTGCTATCTGTATGCTCATGGCTGTCTCAAACAAATTGAACAACCCGTCAACCTGTGTGAGCATCATTCCGTTCAGTACGCAGCAGATACCAAAGTTCTTGCCATTCTCCATTTTTCTGACATAAGCGTAGTACATCAGGTCTCGATCCCTGTGTATGGCAATTTGGGTGTTTGACTTGGCTTTATTGCTGAAGCTATGGAATATAGAGGAAGTATAGTCTATTGGATATTGGCTGTATCCTGTGGAAAACTCGCCAAAGAGGTATACAGATATATTCATGTTGCTATTTACATTTGAAATTTATTGTCTTGTTTTCGTTATCGACGGCATAGGCAGCTACGCGATTGAGAACTTCATTGCCAAGGAGCAGAGGGGCATTGTTGTTAGCAGACACCGTAGCTTGTACGTCCTTGCAGAGAATTTTATTCCCGATAACCACCTCCTTGAGGTTCACCACCATATTCTCCACAATACTGCCATCAGCAATCTGCGACTTTGTCACACCGAGGAAGTCATCTTCCGTGAGATAGCCTTTCTCATAGAGGTATCGTGCTTCGGCCACAGAAATAAGAGTGCCAGAGCAGCCTGTGTCGAATATCATCTGAAAGCCGAATCCGTTTACTGAAACATCTACATACTTAACGTTGCCTCTCTCTTCGTAGGGCACTGATATAATCTCACCAGGTTGATCTTCGAAAGAAGCCGCTGTCTCTCCAGCAGCCTCATTGCTGTCAGATTCGGCCTCATCAAAAGTAGGGTCGTAGTAAGTCTGCTTCGGAGCTGACTTGCATGCAGCTAAAACCAAGCAACCTAACATTGCTGACACAATCATAATTTTCTTCATATATCATACCTTATTTGACGGTAACAGTCTTTGTTGTTTTATTAGAACCTACAGTGTAGGTAATTTCCATTGTTCCAGACTTTGTAGCTGTTATAAGTGCCGTTCCGTCTTGGTTATCTTCAATAGTTGCTTCCTTGTCGCTGGTTGTCCACTCTCCGTTTTTGACAGGTTTTCCGCTTGCATCCTTAACAACTACTTTAGATGGTGCTTCGAGAGAAAGATAATTGGCGCCAGTTATGTAAATTTTGGCATTAGAGAGCTTGTTTGTCACATTCTCCTTGTCCTGCTTCCTTGTCTCTACCACTTGCGCTTTTTTGCCACTTATCTGATCCTTGATTTCTGCAATATTTGCGCTTATCTTTGTCAACTCCTGAGAGTTGTCGGAAGGTGTCTTCCATATCAGAAATGAAGCTACACCAACAATGATAAGCGTGTTCAAAAAAGGGAGGGTAGAGGATAGTATGCCGCTTCGCTTGTTGTCAAAACCTTGGTGTGGATTGTTGTTGCAGTCGTCATTGACATGAGGGGTACTAACATTATCTTTAGCTTGTTTCAAGGAAGTTGTGAGTTCCTTATTCTCTTTTTGTAGTTGCTTAGTACGTAACTTTTCCTGTTCCAGTTTCTGTTCCAACTCATTCCTTAGCTCTTTTAGTAGTTGCTTAGAACGCTCCTTTTCCTGTTTCAGCTTCTGTTCCAACTCATTCATCTGCTTATCAACAGTGGAGTACTGTGATTTCAGACGTGTCATTTCCTCGCTGGCTTGCCGGCGTGCACTCGCTATATCCTCTTTGGCTTTGCTTTCGATATTTCTAATTTGCTGTGATGCCTTTTCGTGTGCTTCATTGATCTGCTGTGATGTCATCTGCCGAAGCTTTTGCATCTCATCTTCATTCTTGCTGATGAGTTCCTTAACCTTCTTGGAAGGATAATAGGGAGATACAGATATTTTGCCAGTAGCTTTAACCGTATTGAGAGCCTTGACGTTGTCACATTCCAAAAGATTTTCTGTTTGGACTGGCAGCAGGCTGTTGGTCTTGAATCCGCTAAAAGAGATAAGATCCTTATTGTTGGAGAACTCACCTATATAGCTGATGATACGATTTTCTATGCGTTTTAGCTCAGCGTCCATCACGGCGAAGTCTTGAACAATGAACTTGATGCCTTCTCCTTGTTTTTGAACGAGACTCCCGACGCACATTTTTTCGTAGGCAGCACTGAGAATTTTGTACATATTTTGCAGGTCTGCGTAGTAAGCGTCCATTCTGATGGTCAGTGCAAAGTAAGAGCCTGTGCGGTTGTCGTATCCCATCACATTTTGTCCTTTGACGAAGGTATAGTAACTGTAAACCTTTCCCTTGCATTCCATGATGTCAACTTGCATCAGTTCCTTTGCTGGCCACTTGTGGCTATAAAAATTGCCGATGAAATTGTCATCTTCTCTCAGAACTCCCCATGTTTTTTGTCCCATTGGGACACCATGTACGTATAAGTTTATGTTGAGTGCCATATCTATTAACCGTTAATTCGTTTGAGTAATGTATTCCAAAGTAGGCGTGGGTAACATTCGTTGCCTTCTTGATAGGTCAGACCATTGATGGCCTGAGTGTATGTTCCGGTCTGGAATGGTATGAAGTCGCAGTCGTAGCCGCTGCCGAATAGGAAGCCGAGTCCGAATGGGAGGTTTGTCTTGAATGGCACGAAAATATTCGGATATAGATTCTCAATATTTTTGCGTGCCTCCTTGATATTCACTTGGCCTGCTCCAAGCACGTAAGGGGTCTTGTCTATTTTGTTGAAAACAAACACCGTCTTGTCTCGTGGCATCATTTGAACCTTCAGATCGCGAATTTTGCTGACGTAGTTGTTGCGAGGTACAGGATTTGACCAGTCCGGTTCTACCATCACCGCCCAAACCTTTCGGCAGCTACTATTGATGATGGTGTTTACATAGGCGGGGAAAGGCTGCGCTGGCTTTTCTGGGTTGAAGTATAGCTCACCGGGAGCTTCCAGTATTTGGCAGATAGGGCGTCCGTTCTTCATAACCTTTACAAGCAGAAAGCTCACTACATTAGTACTGGCTGCTGCATTGCTGCTATTGATCATCTGGTCGAAGTTGTCGCACAATTGGGTATAGTTAGTGTCCTCGGTAGGGCGGAAGGTGCGATCTGGAACAACTGTGTATCCTTTAGACTTAAGGTATCTAGTCAGACGAACCAGGGTCATGGTCTTGCCGCATGAAGGGGGGCCAAACAATATAACGATGGGTGTACTCTGGTCTGCGATGGTAACCACGATGCTGTTGGGGTCATTCATCTCTGCTGCTGTCAAGCCGTGAATGCCTGCAGTAGTGGTATCTGCGTTATCTGTTATTTCATTCTGCACCACATCAATGCCTGTAGCGGCAGTATCTGCGTTATCTGTTATTCCATTTTGAACCACATCAATGCCTGTAGTAGGAGTGGTGTCTATGGCGTTGTTTCCAATATTGTCTTCTGGTTTTGCGGTGGCACTCGACTTAGTGCCATTGTTGACATCAATAGGCATAACTTTTATTTATTTGAATGTTATACGATTAACTTAGTCTTGTTTTTTGAATGCGAGATCGAAGAAAATGAATGCGCCTACATCAACGAGAATTGAGAGAATAACCCAAAAGATGAATCCGTGGCCATCATATTTATCTGTTGTTAACCAGTCCTTCCACACATCGAATACGCTGAGCAGACGGTGAGTCTTTGTCACGAGGGGGTCTGCGTTGTACACCTGCTCGTCCTGTCCTTGAAAGTTGACGGCAGAGCTGTTGTTCTTTATAATGGCGTAACCATTCTGCATTACAACGTCCGACTGCATGATTTTATCATTGTCAACACAACCCTGGTTCTTCATGTCAGTGATGACATTCTGCATTTGAGCAATCTGTTTGATTGAGTTTGCTGCAAGTTTCGAGTCTCCGCTAGTTTTCCCATCTGCGCTCTTTGCAAGATCTGCTATGTATGATTCGAGCTGATTTTGAACGATGGTTCGGTATGCAGCCTTACGAGCCTGGCGTTGTTGAGGTGTCGTTGCAGTGCCAGATAACGTAGCGATAGGCTTGCATCGTAGGAGTTGAGAAATCTCATAAAGGATTTCTTTTGCTTTGGGACCGTCGCCTATATTCGAAGGATTGTCAATCTCTGCTTCGAGGTCAATGAGTTTAGAGTTCACCTGTCGGGTAATCTTTTCAACATCCATCTGGTAGTCATTCAATGACTTTTTGTTATCTCTGATGTCTGTTAGGTAGTTCTTTGTTGTAGCTAAATCTGCCGTTGTTACATCGGCCACAACCTGGCGATAGAAGAATGTGTGGGTGTTTGTGGGCATACTGCATACGAGCCAGAAAAAGAGAACTATCAGTAGTCCCATACTGAGCTTGAGATTGCGCTTCTCAATATAGAGGTTCTTATTCAAGCTGTCCACTATTAGTTTTGTACCGATGGACGCCACAATGAAGAATCCTATGGTTACTATCCAGCACATAACGATGGGAAATCCTGACATAAGCAGATGTAATGACTCTGCGGTTGCCCAACAGCTTACTCCAGCGAAGGCGAGATAAAGTAAGATGCATGAGAGCTTCTTGTACTTGTTTTCGTTCATTTTAATTTTGTTTTTGAGTGATTTTTACTTGTTGTTTCTTTAGACTTAGGCGAATAGTGAGCCTTTTCCGCTCAGCCTCCTATTGTCAATACTTGGTATCTGCATTTTTTGACGCATTTACCCCAACTTCCACACCTATCAGTTGGTTTTAATTATTGGTGATAGTAACCAAAATAGGCTGAAGGGTATGAAGGCCGGGGTAAATATATCGACAAAATGCAAAAACTGAGTTTGTTGTATCTAAATCAATTCCAATTGTTCTAACCATGTCTATATGTCGTTTTATCTCTTCAAGTAAGTGAAGGCAGTTTTTCATTGAATGTGTTTAACCACAAGTATACAAATATTCATAATTAGCCAATATGTATTAGTGCAGTGCTCTTTTTATTGTAACTTGCTGCAAATGTAGTTATTTAAGGTTTACCCCCCCCATTTATACATACATTAACAACAGATAAGGGCAATTCTTTGAGCAGTCATGCGTAGCCATTGTAGGCAGCAAGGGAGTTTGTGCTCATATTTTAGCGTTTATGTGTTCTTTATTATTACTTTCCGCTAAAACGCCAATGTGCATAAAGGTCCTACCCGAAATCCTATTTTATGAGGCTTCGGACAGTTTTTTATGTTCTTTGATGTTTTGCAAGACAGCCGCAAATTGCTTGAAAAATGTCTTTTATTGTATAAAAAAGTCCCGAACAAGCGTTTTGTAACTTGCTCGGGGCTTCCCTTCTGGCTTATTATTTTTTTTTATATATAGGAGTTCAAGATTAGTTGATGTGTCAAAGCATATAGACTATTGCATAACATAAAGATATAAACTATGCTTGAAGGCCTGCTTGATCAAATTAGTAGGGGTATGCTGTCTTGTAGATGTAATATCAGAACGTATAATACCTTGCCTTGTGTTCCTTTGTTAAGTAACCTCCCTAAAAGCCACATCTTTATTTCACCAAAACGATATCATTGTAAGTATGGCGACCACTGTCACACTCAATGTGCAGCAAATAAATACCCCGCTCCAACTTTCGGAGCGATAGCACGCCCTGTCGTCCGTCAGCAGACAAAGCACGCTTAACCAATCTGCCGCTTACGTTGTACATGCTCACACCGAACAAATCGTGGGCCGAAATAATAAAATCGTCACCCTTGCGCCTCACACTGAATGGCTTAGTAGTGGGCAAACAAGTTGAGGTTGATGAAGACCCTGTCACCACATCTTGCTGAAAGAGCGTGAGCACATTGCCCTCACGTTTCAGGTAATAGGGGGCCGCCTCGGGATTGTTCAGCTCAACGTCTTGCCCGTCAAGCTTGCCCATAACTATAAGGCGATAGGTGTGGCCATCGTACCATGGCAAATTATCCTTGCGCAGCCAATAGCTAAATAATGGTACGTCGTAAGATGACGACACGTCAACCTCGTCATCAATGCCTTTCACATAAGTCCTTTCTTTCGTCTGAGTGTCTTCGGCCAGCATCGTAATATGTCCGCTGTAACACTTGTATTCTGATGTGCGCAACGACACGGCAAGTTTGAAAAGAGACGTTTGCGAGAGGTCAACACAGCCATTCTTAATCTTGTCGTTAGAGTCGTCGGCCAAGAACACTTCAACCTTGGCCATGAGCGGTTTGTCCTCTGCTTTAGCTATATCAATGTAAGGCACCTCCTTGTCGTGTATATTATTGATGGGGTAAAACAGAGACTCCTCTGCGTCGGCCGAAAGCAGCAACCTCGCTTCGTAACGCCCCGGCACAAGACTGGCGGGGAGTGAAAGCGTGATGGGAATTTCAGTTTCAGAAAATCCTTCTATTTCAGTACATTCGTCCACCCGGGTATCTAACACAACCGCATGGTGCTCATCAAGCAGCTGCACCCTCATGTAGCAGTCGCGTGGCACACCATTAAGGTTCTTAACAGTAAAAAATGCCTGCACCCTGCCACCCTGTTCGGCCACACCACTGAGGCGTGGCTGTGCCATGAGCTGAAAGTGAGCCTCGTCGGAGCACACCTCAGACACGCGACCTGCATCGTCGGTCAGTTCCACCTCAATGATGGGGGCCTTTTTCATCCTGAACAGGTCGCCCCATGTGCCATCATCGTTACGTGCCACACACACGGGGGTAAGGCTATAATATCCGTTGGCAAGGCCAGCCAAACTCATCTGCACGTGCTGTGGCTGATTTACCAAATAGTCAGTCCCCATAAAGCCATCATGGTCTGCCCCATAAATGCGCTCCGTAAATCCGCCGTTGTCATGGTCGTCAGAATAGGCCACGCGCACAAACTTGCCACTGTCGTTGCAAACGGCTATGCCAATGTCGCCCTTAAAGGGAGTGCCTCTGTTTACAAATGAGTTGATTACTATGGTTTGGGGCTGTGAGGTGCTGAAACTCTTGTCGTCAGCACTCTTGAGCGTGACAGAGCCTCCCTCATTAAACATGAGCTGGGGCGAACCCTCCAAAAGCCCGCGGTCAATATCGGGATATTTGCCATTGTTGGGGTGTGCAAGAATGGCCGTTACGGCACGGTTAAAGGCCAGGGGCTTACCCTGAAACTCACCACCGGTTTGTGACAAACTGAGATTGGTGAGTGAATAATAAGCATCGCCTTGCCCTTCCCAGCCAAAATTCATGTGGAAAAGGCCATTCTCGTCAAAGCCATCGGCCACCCAGGCGTGTCCCGAAGCAGTGTTGGCGGGGCGCCCCTCAAGGTAAACGGGACAGCCATTCAGCAACTCCTGCCGCAATATGCTGGCAAAGCGACTTGGACCCTCCACAGCTCTCGTCACGTATGCCGCAGTATAGTCAAAGTGCTTTTGCAGGGCTTGGTATGCAAAAAGCCCCTGTGTGCCGCTCGAACTGGGAGTGTACTGCATAGATGAGGCTATGCCCACATCGCTCATGAGTTGTGCCACGGCATGCTCCTGTGTGGCGGTGGCGCGCACGGGATAGCGGTAATCGGGCAGCATATCAGCCCAATCGTAATAAGATTGGCTAAAGTCGGCACTTTTGGTAGTTTGGTCGTAGGTAACGGTATATTCATGCTTGCCAAAGCCGTGTGCGGGCCATTGGTAGTAATACATCATTTGTGCCACGGCAGTGGCCACGCAACCGCTGTATGGATACCCCGTTTGAGCATTGAATGGGTGCGACTGTCCCCACTTGGTTTTGAGCAGAGGCTGCACTGTCTGGCTGAAAGTTGCTGCGCGAGGGCTGGCTTGCGTAGCCACCTTTGCGCTCTCAATGTCATAGTATGCTTGTCTGTACCCCTCTAATAGCCATTTTACACAAGGGTTAGCATTCAGCGTGTCAAGCGTGTTTTCGGTATCGTAAGCCAATATTTCGCCCATGGCGTCATTGCCTGCAACAATTACAAAGCCATGTCCGTGTGCATCATTAAATATATAATAAGGTGCATTGCCGGTGCCATGTCCTTGTTGTTCCGCTTGTGCTTTAATGCTTTTGTTGTTACGCAGCGTAATATACTTTTGGGCAATTTTTGCAGCCCTCTGGTAGTCAACTTGTTCAGCGTCGGCCGCAAATGTGGCAGACATAAGCAGGGTTACGACTATCAGCAGTCGGGTAATAGCATAGGGGTGGTAATGAGCCTTTATCATCGTGTTGAGTACGTTGTTATTTATGCAAGAATAGTATCAGTGCAAAGATAGTTGGTTTTTCAGACAATCGCAAATTGACTGGCTGCATCATGCGGGTAGGGGGGAGGAGTTGTAAACAAAATTATTGCTGTCTGCTCAAACGTTGGTGACAGATGTGATTAAGTTCAGAACCCAATGTCAGCACGGTAATAATCCAGGCTATATCATATATAAGGTAAACGTGCATTTTTGTCTACACCCTACACTTTCGTTCGTAATATGCTGAATATCAGCGCAAAAAGCGTGTAGACAGTATCTACACGCTGCCTGCACTGTCTACACTACCTACACCCTGTCTGCACTATTTGCACTATTACTTCGTCTGCACTCTGCACTATTGTTCGTAATATGTTGAATATCAGCGCAAAAAGCGTGTAGACAGTATCTGCACGCTGCCTGCACTATTTGCTCTATTACTTCGTCTGCACTCTGCACTATTGTTCGTAATATGCTGAATATCAGTACAAAAAGTGTGTAGACAGTGTATGCACTTTGTCTGCACTGCCTACACCGTATCTGCCTGCGCTTTTGCCATCGGTTTTACAACCTGCATTATCAGCACGCATGAGTATGGATTTCCTGTAACGGCAGACAGAAAAATCTATCATGCCAGGCAGAAAATTCTGTCGGAGGTGCCAAACATTTTCTCTCCCTATACCGTAAATCCGCCCTCCCGTAGTTGTGCTTGCAACTCCGCACCAGCCGCGTGTAGTTCTTGTGTAGGTGAATTTTTCATCTGCCTACACACCTAAATGCGTTGATTATCAGGTAGAAACACTTCGTTAGTGTAGAATGCACACAATATCGCCTCAAAATGCAGGACGTGCGCGCGCGTATGCGTGCGCTCGTATACGTATATATAGTACCATTCCCCGTTTTCCTCGGCGTCTGCTTATTTGCATACCTGCACATTTGCACATCTGTACATCAGCGAGCGCATAACGAGCAAATTTTCCCGCCCGTCTGCGCCCCGGCAAACCAGCACTTTTGCCCGCCAGCGGGCACAAACGGTCATGTCCGCCGCC
>ERZ1034680.163-NODE-163-length-45077-cov-22.679823_pt1 | contig 45077 bp, 50 predicted proteins | sample MGYA00520639_ERZ1034680 | MGnify/ENA primary metagenome ERZ1034680 (study PRJEB33766, sample SAMN09781760) | gut metagenome | biome: gut microbiome | host: Homo sapiens | place: Madagascar | study: EMG produced TPA metagenomics assembly of the PRJNA485056 data...
AAAAAATAAAAAGTTTATTTTACTATTATCATAAATCGGTTTCATATAAATTTTATTCAAATTATAGTAATTTAATGACGCTTGCGGAGCTACAACTATCTGTTTCAAATCCTTTTTATATTTATTACATGCATAGGGAATAAACTTTTTTGTTAAAACTGCTATAACATCAGCATTTCTTAAATCAATTTGATTAGGATATGTCAAAATTTTTTGTATAAAAGATGTTCCACTATGGTCAATTAAATCATGGGAAGTAATTATAAGTTTTTTCTTTTTCAACATTCTATTTATAAAGTATGTCCAAATTGGAGCAGCTGGGACATAAACTGCATCAAAAACCACATCTTTAAAATCTTCTCTTATCTTATATCTATCTTTAAAAATAAAACGAACACTATTTTTTATAAATGTAAACCGATTCGTGTAAGTATCAATCTCATATAATCTATGTAATTTCAGTTCCCTCCATCGTTGTATATTTTCGCACTGCTTAGATATAATTGCAGTAACTTCAATATCACCATTTTCTACCATAGCCTTTGTCATCTCATAAGCATATAAGGCACAGCCCCCTGTTCTTCCTGTATAATTGACCAATATTTTTTTCACTAATCAACACCTCACAAAATTTGCTTGAATATTTACAAAAATGTCTTATAGGGCAAATATGTACCTTCCCCCGTCAAAGATAAACTGTAAAAATATACAAGCATCAATACAACACCAACAATGATTTTCACAATAATCCCATTATAATGTTTAAAAACATTTAATGTATATGGAAAAAGTAAAAGCGCACACGATATACCCGCGAATCCTAATCGTACACCAAGCAATCCGGCAAACGGCGAAAAAGTAATTAAAAAAAACATTCCATACAAATATATTTTTAAATACACGTTATACCATTTATTATTTTGCCAATATGTCTTAACAAAAACAAACCATATTCCAAAAACAACATACATTAAAATCTGTGTTAATCCGCCTTGATCAAAAAATGTAATTTGTAAATAATCACTATACAAAGGGAAATTATTCCGCACCAAAAAGAATGCTACAGGAGCAATGAGAATATACGATACAATGAATAAATATGTAAAATATCTGTATCTAAATCTTTCCGAAGCAATCCAATATAAAGGTATTGTTAGTATTGTCGAAGAATGGAACATCATCCCAATAACTATAAATAGTAAATAATTAAACAGCTTTCTTTTCTTAATATATTTTATAGCATAAAGAAAACAGGCTACTGCTGCAAACTGCCTTGATACAGAAAGCGTTTGTAACAATCCTATAGGCATCGCTAAAAACAACAGCAATCCCCAACCCAAAGAATTTTTACAGTCATTTCTATACTTTAGAACAAACAAATAAAGCGGTACTGCTATTGCTGCTATCAATGCAAAAAACAATTCAGGGGAATTATTTTCATGTGCAAAATCTAGTAATAAATATGATCCCCATTCATTTCTACTAATGTATCCTTCTTGAGTACCTTGATTTATAATTTGAGAATACATTGGATAATCATACCCTACATCGATTCTTAATGAATAAAAACAAAAAAATACAATTACTGAAATAAGAAAAATAATGGATAAATAAAAGTTGTTAAATCTCAAATTTATATCTAAATTGTTTTCTTCAAGTATAATGACAAATATGACAAACAGTAATAATAACAAATACGGAATCATAACAATTATCCAACCCCATAAGATTTCTCTTTAAAAACGATGACATAATATTAAAAGCCTTAAATAACAATCATACCACCAATAGCCAGAGTCAATTATATTACTAAAGAACAAACCAATAGTATTCTTGGGCGATTTTTGATAATCCGAAAACTTTTTTATTATTTCTAAATCTTCCTTATTCACTATTTCCCTACTGTAATACCTGTATATATCTTTTGCGTAGGCTCCTTTTTCCCCTGATGTTTTATGAAATCTACTTAATTCTTTCCATATTTTTTTTACACTAGTCGCGCCATCGACGGAAGCGTTATTTGAATGTCTCCTAAATAATATATGCGATTTATTATCAACTAACACCTTTCCGCCTTTTAATAGACACATCATAGTCACGAATTCATCATGAGAACAATTATTAAGATTATTTTTCCAAGAACTTTTTACCTTATCAAATAATTCTTTTCGAAATACAAAAGTACATCCAGGAATTTTATGATGACAAACTTCTTTTTTTACACTAAATTGTATATTTTCAAATTTTGTTTGGCTTATAAATCTTAACTTAGCATCTACGCGCGTTATATTAGATGTATACAAATCATATTTACTACCTTCATTCTCATCTATATTTAAGTATTTTATTGCGCTCTCCAATTTATCATTAAGCCAAACATCATCCTGATCTGCAAATGCATAGTAATCATATGTTGAATCGGCATAAGATAACAAATTCATAAAGCTTTTTTTGTATCCTAAATTACTTCCACTATAAAAACTAAAACTCTTATTATTTATAAATTGTTCTAGTATAGATATTGTTCCATCAGTAGAGCCATCATCTCTAACTAATAATTTTACATTTACATTTTTTTGATTTAAAATACTTTCAATTTGAGCATTTAAATATTTTTTCCCATTATAGGTTGACATCATCACAAGAACATTATCCATTACTCACCATCTCTTTTATATAAACACAATATATATATGCACGATATTAACATGCCCATTATTATTCCAATTCCTGTAATTATTTTCTTTTTTGGGGCTACAGGTTTATCCTCATCAGGTAAATTTGCCATATCCACAATCTGAATATCCATACTCTCCATAGCTTCCTGAATCTTCCCCTGTTCACACTGTTTCACAAGATTCAAATAAACTTCCTGTTTTAAGTTTGAATCACTTTGCAGTTGAATATACTGCATTTTAGTTTCCGGAAAAGCATCCATATTCTTTTCCTTTTCAGCTTTCTTTGCTTTAATGGCATCTTCACTGGCACTGGCAGCGCTTGCCTGTGCTTCAGCTATTGCCTGATTTTTTAAAAGTTCCGCATAAGCAGTGTTCAAACTGGCTGCACTAGAGTCTACAGCAGCATTTACTTCATTTACTAAAGCATTGTTAAGGCTGTCCAATTGTTTCCTGATCTGTATAATGCCCGGATATTCATCCGTATAGCGTTCTCGCAGACCTACCAGTTCAACTTGTTTGCTGACAATTTGCGCACGGAGATTTTGAACCGTACTGTTATCATTGATATGGAAGTTTTTGGAACCGGCTTTTTGTTGATTCAGTTTTGCCGTGGCGGTATCATAAGTGGCTTGAGCACTTTTTTGTGCTACTTCCATATCACTTATGGCTTTATCATAGGCATTTAACTGCTCAATGGCCAGTTTCGCCTGTTCATCCGGAGCATACATTTTGTTTTCTTTAGTGAAAACTGCCAGCTTTGCAGCGGCTTCGTCGGCTTCTTTTTTTGCTGTCTCAATGCGTTCATCAAGAAATTTCACAAGCAAGCTTTGCGTCTGCTGGTTCATATCCGTCTGCATGGCAAGAAAGTTATCCACAACACCTTGACTTATCTGTTGCGCTTCTTCCGGCGTGCGCCCCTTGGCTGTTACGGTTATCAAATTGGTCTGTTTGGTGTTTTTAATGTCCAAATTGGACTTAGCAAACCCTTCAGCTGTAGGCTTTTTCTTTTCATCTTCCCATTCCAGCGAATCGATAATCGGCTCTAATACATGACGTGATTTCATTAGTTCGATGTAATTTGTCGGTGAAGACGAACTGCCGCTGTCAATATTAATCCCCATCATGGAGGCTATCCTTGCTGATCCACTAATATCCTTGCCAGTACTTCTTGTCTGCACCAATGTGGTAGATTCGTACTGTTTAGGCAGGACAAAAGATATGCCTGCAGCAACTAATGTACAGCCTGCAATAACTGCTATAATTTCTTTTTTATGTTCTATGGCGACACTAGCCAGTTTTCCTAAATCTATGGTTTCTTCTTGCTGTTGTTTGTTTTCCATTAAGATATTCTCCTAATTGTTAATATTCATTTAACCTCATCTGCCCTATAGAGCACCTTCCCATTAAGGAAGATTTAATATGCGCCCTTGCTGAAGATTACGGCGGTAAATGTTTTGGCCAAGTACATGATATCCAGCCATACCGACCAGTTTCTTACATACCAGGTATCCATAGCCACACGTTCTTCATAGGTGGTATCACTTCTCCCGCTGGCCTGCCACATACCAGTTATTCCAGGTAGTACCATAGAATATTCGCGGAAGTATTCGCCATAACGTTCAATTTCCTTTCTTACAATTGGTCTTGGCCCTACAAGGCTCATATCTCCTTTGATTACGTTCCAAAGTTGTGGCAGTTCATCCAAACTAGTTTTACGCAGAAAACCGCCTAGCTTAGTGACACGTGGATCATTGGTCAGCTTGAAAGATTCTTCCCATTCTTTGCGTGCCTCGGGGTTCTTAGCCAGATAATCCTGCAGAATTTCTTGTGCGTTAGGCACCATGCTTTGGAATTTGTAACAGGGAAACTCTCTGCCATCTTTGCCAATACGACGATGTGCAAAGATTACATTGCCTTTATTGTCAATTGCTACCAACAATGCCACAACAACAACAATCGGCAATATCAGCAAGCCGCCACAGATTGTACAAACTAAATCAAAAATTCGTTTGTAAATCTTATTGCGCCGCATAGCCAAGTTGTTGCGCATATGAAGCATCAAAATTTCTTCTGTGAAAAGTACCTGCGCTTCCACCCCCATCATGGGCGTGCCGATCAAATCCGGCACATAGGATAGATTGCGCACATGAGGCTGGACAGTAGTAATCAGCTGCTGCAATTTGTCACGTTTCATCCCTGGTGCGGTTATAATCACAGTCTGTATACCGCTGGTCCTAACGATTTTTTCTGCATCATCCACCTTACCCAACAGGCTGTATTTTTCTGTGATTTTATTGGAAATCGGCTTATCATCCAAGAAACCAACGATGTTATACCGATAGCCCAAGTCATCTTGAAAATAATTTAGTGACCGTTCTGCCGTCTTACCTGCACCTACAAAAATCACATCTTCATACAGATGATGACTACGCTTTAGCCACAAACTGATGGTCAACCGCTCAATATAGAGTTATTATCAGCAGAATCAACCAAAACACCGCAAAGAAGGAACGTGCTGCCATCCAATCCGTAAAAAAATATAAGGCCACAATGTAAGCAATAAGTCCATACGTCGTAGCATAAAAAACACTTCTAACTGTATAAAGTATTGAACGCATCGTGACATAGGCGTTGGACTGAGATAAAAAAATCAAGAAAGTTAATGGCAGCCACACATATATATAACTTTCATTAATAGGCAAGTCATATAAACCAGTTGAAATCAGTCCGGTCAGTATAACTGCGATATAATCTGCCCCCATATAAACTATTGGCGACAAGTAGGGCCGCAATCTTTGACGAATAACATTATCATTCTTTTTCACTGTCAATGTCATGTATTTCCTTTCTTGCCTATATTTGCCATCAAACCACACACCTTACTTTTCTGATTTCATATTCGCCAATGCATACTCACAACACTGACGCACTAGATTGTTGACAGATATATGTTCTGCCTCCGATACCTTAGTCAGTTCTTCCAGCAGGCTTTGTGGAAGGCGAAAGGTTTTGTTTATCATTTCTTCGGTTTGTCGTACTTGAAACATTATGATTTCTCCCCTATTACACTTATATTTTATCATACTTTGTATAATATCATCTTTTTTTCATTAATACAATGTTTTTTTGATTATTATTTGCACCACTGTCTACTATCAGCTTCTATATATTCCAATTTATGTTGTATAAAATTAAATTTAACAATATTCATTTCTCCCCATATATAAATAGTGTTAATCTACCTACCACTTATTTGCACCTGCCTATTTCATCCAGAATAAAAATTGCATTACTATATTAATGCGTAATTCCATTACTATTTAACACGAAATAGCGTTTTTTCACAACTAATATCTGCTCGTTGATTATATAATTCCGTCTAAATCTAAAAATTACATATCGTTCACATAATAAAACAAGCCGCTCTCCTGACCACACATCCAGAGAGCGACTTTACCTCATATTCACAGCTACTGCAGAATACTTGTATATTTCTGAAGACAACTTGTTCTTATTCACACTTACCTTCTTTACCATTTTGCAATGGGCACATCCACAACAGCCTGCCATAACATTCTTTTTAGAAAGCATCGTGCAAGCACATAACCACCTAATTGTGTAAGTTCTTTAAGTAGAATCTAAATTTAATTGCCACTCATGCGTGTCCAGTCTTCGCCATTTATAACCTGCAGAAGTACCTTTCCGCTTGATGGCATCAATAATACGGGCATAATGGACACCTGCAAACTTACTTGCCACTACCACACCGCTAAATACAGCCACGACTTCATTCGTCTCAGGATCTATCGCCGCCAAAGGATGCGTCCAGTTGTACTGCCTACTAGGCATTCGTCCTTCCGCAATTGCCTGTGCATTGCTAGTTGCCTGACTAACCATGCGTTTTTGCGTCTCAGGTGTATCGGCAGCTTGACTACGCTCGGCCCAATATAGGTTCTCTACATTCAAGTTACTACGGTCGTGATCCTTATACATGACAATGCTATTAGGATTTGGCATTTCTCCTATAAAGGATTCTGCCACCAGTTTTGCTACCGAACGATAATACTGCTTATTCTCTACGCAGATACGCACAATATATGAGCCAGCCCCTTACCTTTGTCCATTCGGATTTTAAGAAGCCGACCTGTTTTTATACGGCGCACTCGCCCCAGATTGCTTACCTCAAATAGCGGGAATTCTTTGATAGTACGCCATTCTTCCTGCATCCATCTAAACCTCCAATCACAGATATCACATGTATACAATATACAAACAGTTTCACAATTTACTTTGCTCAGTATAGTATGCGCATGTGCAATGTACAAGAATTTTCTGTCGACTTTTATATTGCAACTCACATTTTAGGACATCACCATTTTGCGATAGTGACCTCTACACCTACACCTGTTTTGCCAGTCTGCGGAGAATGATATACTTCGTATTCGACATCTTGATTCTGGTATGCGACTTTGATATAGGTATCGTCATCCACCACTGCAACACCAGTTTTGATACGGTGTTTTCGTTCCATATTAATAGCATAGTAATCATTTTCGATGACGCTGGTCTTATTGCCGGCGTCATCTTTTATTGCGACTTCCCTAGACTCTTTGACTACTTTTTCGGCCTTCTGCGCCTTGGCATACTCCTTGGCCTTTGCGTCAGCTTCCTTCTGCGTTATCGTGTAGTAATGGTTTTCTTTCGCTCTTTCCATCTGATGAGTTATATCTTTTACTGTGGCTTCAAACTCCATTGGGAAATATTTCTTTACCTCTTTGGTGGATGTGTCTGCTGGTACTCGGACTATTTCCGGCTCGCTCTTTTTCGTCAGCATAAAATATCCCCCGTACGCTATTAATAGCACCAGTAAAACTCCTGCCACACGCATCATTATTTTTTTACTTTCTCACTCATTCTCTTCTTTCTCCTAGAAGCCCCCCTTCCGGGGTGCCTATTCCTTACTTCTTCTCTTCCGGCTGTGTTGCATTTGCAACAGCATTTTTCAGTGTCACAACGGAATTCTCGCCGTCCGAACTGTTCTTCCAGCTGTCCATGATATACTTGACGGCCGCCAGAGTACCGGCTCCGCCGATGGCCTGAAAGCCACCCAAACAACTCTGGAGTTCAAACTTCATGCCACAAACGGCGTTGCATACATATCCTACTGCCCAAAGGACAAACAGGAGAATGAATGCTGCCATCAGTGCTTCAATAAGATATTCCTGCATCTTATTCATTAGTTTCCACCATTGCCTTTCCATCTTGATGTGTCATAATTTTTTTATATATGGGACTGCCATAGACAGGCAGGTTCTCGATGAAGCTGACCAGGGTATTCATGGCATGCTTCAGGTTATCTTTTGTTTTTGTCTCTCCTTGCCATACTAAGCGAATTTCGTGGTCAAAACGATAGTTTTTCCAACCGCTGCCAATATCGAAAGGGAACTCCGTGACATTGCGATCAAAGATTAAGCCAATACGGACATACTCTTTGGTTATAACCGTATCCATTCTCCGGCACTTGTATTTCTTGGCGCGGAGTTTAATAGTTGTGATCTTCATGTAGAGGTTGAGCAAGAATATTGCTAAGACTTTACGCAAGCCGAACATCATAGGTGCAAATTCTTCCTTGTCAAATATGATAAACTTCTGGGCTGGATGCGAGTTTCTTCTGAGGGATACATCAAAGTCATCCGTACCACAGAGGGAGCTATTAACGATAACCTCGGCCCCGCTGATTTCAGACTCCGCATTGCTATGGTAATGGCCCATGAACACGTAGTTCGGAAAAGTCTTAAGCAGCAGAGACAGGTTCGAGATGCAAGTATTCACTTTATCCTTATGGCCATGCACAGCAAAAATCTTATTGCCACAGATGTCAGCCATAATGATTTCGTCATCTACTTCGTTGTCAATGAGCTGAATGTTATCCAAGCCTTCCAGCGCGAGCGAGAGTGTAAAATTAAGTGTGTAAGTTACCGATAACATAACTTACGCACTTAATTTTTATATGAGAGTGCGGTACAGTATCTATGAGAATGACAAAAACGTTATGGCAAGACGAAAAAACAGAGGCAATGAAGAAGGACAGGCTATCGCCAAGCTTATCATGGAGCAATATCGCCCCCAGAATAATGATGAAATGCAGGAGGCCATTAAGGATGTGTTTGGCCCTATGCTAGAGGCCATGCTGCAAGGTGAGATGGATAATCATCTGGGATACACGACCAATGAACATGGAAGCAAAGATACAGACAACCGCCGCAATGGCTATATCGATAAGACTGTTCGAAGCAGCTTCGGCGAAATCCCCGTTAGCGTACCTCGGGACGGCTCCTTTGAGCCACAAGCTATTCCTAAGCGTTCAAAGGATATTACAGGCATCGAAGATAAAGTACTTTCCATGTGAGCCAGCGTGACATATCCTCGACCATTGAAGATATTTACGGATTCAGCCTGTCGGCTGAAAGCATTTCCAACATCACCGACCGTGTGTTGAAAGAAGCTGAAGCCTGGCAGAATCGCCCGCTAAACCCCTTCTACCCATTTATATTTGTATACTGTCTTTATGTCCCTATCCGGCAGGAATACGAAATGAAAAACTGTGCCATCTATGTAATTCTTGGCTATGATTTGGATGGCATCAAGGATGTTTTAGGCTTGTGTATTAACGACACTGAAGGAAAGCATAACTGGATGCAGATTTTTGATGAAATCAAGGTTCGCGGTGTCGAAGACGTGGCGTTCATCAGCATGGACGGTGTTTCCGGCTTGGAAGAACAACGTTGCATCGTGCATCTCATCCGCAATTCCATTAATTACATCCCTTCCAAGGATTACAAAGAATATACCGCCCAGCTTAAGAAAATCTATGGTGCTGTCAACCTCAAGGCAACTATTGCCGAATTTGACCGATTTAAGAAAGCTTGGAAACATTACCCTGGAGCCATGGGCATAGGGGAGCGAAATTAGATGCACGTGGAACAGCTTTTCCATTATGGCAGTGCTGTACGCCGCGTGATGTATACTACCAACGCTATTGAGAGCGTTAATTCCAGCTTTCGGAAAGTCACCAGAAAAGGTGCATTCCATTATGCGGTGGTCTATGTACGGAACCAGCTTGCCGTAGATGACAAAATCCAGGCAAGGATGCTAAAATACGAGCAATATTAAGGTTTTACTACATAGAAATGGCGGCCCTTTCGGACCGCTTTTCTTATGGTAAAAATACTTACACACTTATCTTGACAAACTCAGGAGATGATGGATGTGATAGTAAAAGACTCAATTGATACAATTTTAAAGGATAATACGTTTCTATCTTTTCTTCGTTCATCTTTTCGTAATTTTTTGCCATCAAAAATAAGATTACTATTTATTATCATATGTAGTTCATTAATATTTTTTTATCCGTCATACACCAAAATTGCTGGTGATAGTTTTACGAATGTTTTGAGTACTCTAATACAGTTATTTTAGCTTTGTTAGCTCTTCTAGTTACTGGTTATTCTATATTTCCAGCATTATCTTCCACTGATTCTTTAATCACATTTTTCTACAGAAGATATTCATAGAATATCAAAGAAACTTCTTTTCATTATCAGTTGTATATATTATTTTAATTGCCACAAAGATATTAAAAGAAAATCCAATCGAATATCTTTATTTTCATATTTTTTCTGCTTTATCTGTATCACCAATTACTATAAATCTTATAACAGATTTTCTTTTATGTATTTATTTTGCATTAGTTTTAAATAGTATTATTGAATTAAAATCATTCATCTATGAACTTTATCAAGCATTCAATATTGCATCGATTGCAAAAATACTCAATAGTTATGATGATAAATAATATTATGTATTTTGGTATGTTACACAGAAAAGACTTAACCAAACGGCCAAGTCTTCTTTCAAGTTGTATCCCTAAGACTTCGCATGATATAATCGAGTCGGCAAAAGGCTATTAATAGCGCGTGTGCTGTTGCTGCGTCAATGCCTATCAAGCCACTTGCGATTATGTCTGCTATTACCCACATAGAAAGCCCCTCGGAGTAGCTACCGAGGGGCTTTCCATTTCCCTATCGCATATCGTGCTGAATATCAAGAATATCTACCTGCGAACACATTCCTTGGTAAAAACAGCTCATGCGCTACATGCACTAGGCTATCGTACCCGACGCGGTTATGAATGGACACCGCAAACCGTAGCGATTATCTTGCGCAGTCCCTTCTATAGTGGTACCTACCGTTATAACTACCGTAATGAATCGGAAACGACCTTCACATTTAAAAGTAAAAATGAATGGGTACTGTGCAGCAAACATCATCCTGCAATCTTTTCTGACAAAGAATACAAGCAGATTGATTATTGGCTGACCAAAAACCGACGCGTAAAGAGTATGCCTAGCAGTTCCCAGCGGAAAAATACACATATATTTGCCGAGCTGATAACCTGCGGTCAGTGTGGCGAAAATTACTTTGCCACGCTGAGCCGACGGCTCGCATCAGGCTATCGTCCATCTATTATGTACCTATGCAGTAGCAGGCGTCAGAAGAATCACTGTGATAACAAGTACCTCACAGATATCTCTTCGGCAATTTTATTTTCAACTAAATCAGCAATCTGATCCAGCTGAAGAAAGACTTCAACCCGCGTTGGAAAGAAGCCAAGATACGAAATAAACTCTTACATGGCCCGGTATTAGATACGGTAAAAGAGATATCCCCTGCCACACTTTACAAAGATTCTATCTTTGCCATCAACCTTTCGGAAGAAGTCTTCATCATCCAGAAAGCCGCCCAATTCCTTATGACCGCCTCCCTGCAGAAAGGAGCCATCGATTTCGAATAGTTGGCCACATCAGCCATAACAGTTGGTGCCTCTTGCCTTATTCTTCAGTCTGATGTGAGGCTTCCAGCTCAGCCAGTTCTTTGTCTCTTTCGTCTTTTGGTTGTTGTACTGAAAGAAACATTGCATCGCCAAAGGAGAAGAAGCGATATTTCATTTCCACAGCTTTTTTGTAGGCATCCAATATGAATTTTCTGCCGGCAAAGGCGCTTATGAGCATTATCAAGGTTGATTTTGGCAGATGAAAGTTAGTTACTATACCATCAACTATTTTAAAATCATATCCTGGATAAATAAATATATCTGTCCAGCCAGCTTTGCCACTTATTTCATTAGGTGCGGCAGCAGCCGATTCAAGGGTACGAATACTAGTTGTTCCTACGGCTATAACGCGATGACCAGCCGCTTTGGTGTCCATAATGAGCTTAGCGGTTTCATCAGATATATGATAAAATTCTTTGTGCATATCATGCTTGCTAATATCTTCTACGTTTACAGGGCGGAAAGTTCCCAAACCTACATGCAATGTTACAAAGCCAAGATTTACTCCCATATCTTTTAGTTCCTGCATTTGTTCTTTCGTGAAATGCAAACCAGCAGTTGGCGCGGCTGCTGATCCTTCTTCACGATTATAAACTGTTTGATAACGTTCTTTATCGGCTAGTTTTTCATGAATATACGGTGGCAACGGTGTCTCACCTAAACGATCGAGTATTTCTTCAAATACGCCATCATATTTAAATTCAACGATTCGACCACCAAAATCAGTATGATCGGTAACTTGGCAACTAAGTTCATCACTAAAATTGATTACATTGCCCGGTTTGGCTTTTTTGCCTGGTTTTACCAAAGTTTCCCAATGCGTAGTATCTAAACGGCGCAACAAAAATACTTCTACCTTGCCCCCAGTCTGATCACGATGACCAATTAGCCTAGCTGGCATAACCCGCGTATCATTAAATATCAGCGTATCACCTGGATTAACAAAGTTCTTTAAGTCATAAAAATGCTGATGCTTTATAGTTTTAGCTACTGGATCCAAAACCATAAGTCTTGAAGCATTACGTGGTTCAATCGGAGTTTGGGCGATGCGCTCCTCCGGTAATTCATAATCAAAATCTGATAATAATAACATTTTTTGTCCTTCTATCCTTTTTTCTAATTTAATATAATTTTTTCAATTCAGTACCTTGATAATAATTAGCTAAAATCGCTCGATAATCATATTTTTTAACATCAGCCAAGGTCTTGGCTCCCCATTGCGAAAGTCCTAAGCCATGACCCCAGCCAAAGCCGCTGATAAAGCAGACATTATTGCGCAGACTGACTTGAAACAACGTGCTTCTAAGACCTAAATAGTTTCTAAAATCGTTACCAGTAATTTTTTTACTGCCATTGTTGCCAGCGATTTCCAAATAACTGACTCGTCCGGAAATGGTCCGATCATTTGCAGACTTTCCTACCGTTAATGGTGATAATTTTATCTTCCTGATATCACCAACACCCTGATTGTGTTTGCTTAAAACTATTTTCAAATCATCTAGCGTGATGTTTTTCTCCCAAGGCTGAGTATTCGTATATACCTCTTTAGCTGCCCGCAGATACGGAATCTTGGTTCCCCAGACATTTTCACTGTTTTCAGTCATGCCACCAGAATCAGTATGAAATAAAGTATCGGCTAATTGACCATTATACTTTAATACTTCACCACGCGTAGCAGCTACTGCCTGATTAGTGCTGCTGCGTTCACCGGCTTTGCCTAAGTACGATTGACAATGCGTAGTAGCACAAATATCATAACCGTCCTTGATATGCCGCTTGCGATTGCGCAAAGCAAAGGATCTAGCTGCTACTGCCTGCGCCTTTAAAGCTTCTATATTCCACTCTGATGGCATTTCCTGAGGCAATACACCACGCAAATATTCTTCAACTGGTACTACATTAAGAACTTTTAGTTTGCCATTTTGTACTAAAATTCTTACGCTGCCACGATAATCCCGGCCATTTATTTTGACTATCTGCAAAGCCTTATTATTATCCATTGGCAATAGTTCTAAAACATTTCCCGCTATTTTTTTATCTTTAGCAGCAATAGTCAGCTTAGCGTCCTTGATGGTAAATTTTATCTGCTGCCCCGCGGCTAGTTTTTGCACTATTTTTTTATTGTCCGCATCCTGTAAAACAGCTTTCGTTACCGCAGTCAAGCTCAGCTCACTAGAATTACTCGTCACTAATACCGAAATCTCTGGCTGCCAAGCCGCTGACGCTAATGGCAGGGATAGCATTGGCTGACAAAATAATATCCCTGCTAATAACACAAATATTTTTTTCACCAGCTTACTTTTCATCGGCAAGCTCCCTTACTGCTAACTTCGCATTTTCTTTAGCCAAGGCTTCTAAGCGGGCTCTTTTCTTCGCTTTATTATCCTTGCGCCGCTGTTTGCGGATAGCCTTGCTATAACGTTCTTCTTCACTAAAAATACAACCACAATATGGCTGGCGATAAAGTTCCAGCTCTCGGCTTATATCAATGCCTTCCTGCCAGCCAGGACGAAAATCTTCATAATAAAATTCAACGCCATAAACTTTAGCAAAATGCTCCGCTGTTCGTTTCATAAGCTCATGCTGTTGGTAAATACTGTAAAATAACGTTGAAGTAAATGCCGTAAAGCCATGCTCAGCAGCATATTTAGCTGTTTCTTCAAGACGCCACGTATAACACATCGTACAACGGCCATTAGGCAGACACTCTGCTGGCAAAGCTTTTTTTAAAAAGTCTCGCAAACGATAATTTTCATCGGCATAAAATTCTAAATTAGTTTTCTCGGCAAATTCTTTGGCAGTATTCAGCCGCTGTTCCCATTCCTTATAAGGATGAATGTTGGGATTAAAAAAGTAACCAACAGGTTCAATACCGTCTGCTCGCAGTTTTTTCACTGGATAACAGCTGCATGGACCACAGCACATATGTAAAAGTAATTTCATACTTATTTTCCTTTAGTTGATTTTACTAGTTATTCTGGATAAGCAATACCTAGATGTTCATAACCAGCTCTGGTAACAACTCTCCCTCTTGGCGTTCGATTAATAAATCCTAACTGCAACAAAAAGGGTTCATAGACATCTTCGATAGTATCCGTACTTTCGCTTATAGCTGCCGCTAAAGTATCCAAGCCAACAGGACCACCCGCAAATTTCTTTATCATAGTGGAAAGCATCCGTCTATCTGTATGATCAAGACCAGCTTTATCGACTTCGAGCATTTGCAGCGCCTTGTCGGCGATAGCATCAGTTATAATGCCATTCCCCTCAAATTGAGCTACATCACGTACTCTTTTCAGCAGTCTATTAGCTATTCGCGGGGTTCCACGGGAACGTTTAGCAATTTCCAATGCGCCTCGATTTTCAATAGGAATGTTTAAAATCTCCGCCGCACGTTTGATAATAGTTATCAAGGCCTCTGGCGTATAATATTCAAGTCTTGAAATTATCCCAAATCTATCTCTTAGCGGTGCTGCCAAAGAACCGGCTTTGGTAGTAGCACCAATAAGCGTAAAAGGAGCAATATCCAGCCTGATTGAGCGTGCGCTCGGTCCCTTGCCTATGATGATATCCAAGGCAAAATCCTCCATAGCTGAATACAGTACTTCCTCAACACTACGGGATAACCGATGTATTTCATCGATAAATAATACATCATGTTCCTGCAAATTAGTCAGTAGAGCTGCTAAATCACCCTGCCTTTCAATAGCTGGACCCGAGGTCTGACGAAAATTAACCCCCATTTCATTAGCAATGATTCCAGCTAATGTCGTTTTGCCAAGACCAGGCGGACCATATAAAAGCACATGATCCAAAGCTTCGCCACGTTTCATAGCTGCCTGAATAAATATGGACAAATTGTTTTTGGCTTTGTCCTGACCAATATATTCACTGAGCTTATGCGGTCTTAAGCTATACTGCCAGTCATCCGCGGATTGCTCATCCATAGCAACAATTCGATTTTCATCAATATCAGCGAAATTATTTTCTGCCATTACTGCACCTCCTTATTTCTGTAATCAAAACTGCTTTTAGCCTAAATGGCTTAATTCCTTTAACGCTAATTTAACTATTTCTTCGGTAGATTTACCTTTAGCCGCTTTTTTTAATACCGGTGTTATTTCCGCTTGACTATAGCCTAAGGCCGTAAGGGCTGCCATTGCTTCACTTAGTATATCATCAGCGACCTCACCTTCCATTGAAAGAGACAATACTTCATCATCACTAGCAGCCAAAGCCATTTTATCCTTTAATTCAAGTATCAGCCGTTCAGCTGATTTTTTTCCTATACCAGGTAATTTAGTAAGCAGCGTTGCTTGTTTATTTTGAATTGCCTTACATAATGCATCTACTGTTATCGCTGACAAAATTCCCAAAGCAACCTTAGGTCCAATTCCCGATACTCCGATCAGCAGCTGAAATACATCATATTCTTCTTCAGTATAAAATCCATATAGCGTTATGCCATCCTGATACACATTCATATAGGTATAGAGCATAGCTGTTTCATTTAACGTCAACTTGCATCGCGTATTATTCGGAATAAACACCCGATACCCGACACCACCAACATCTAACAGACAGTAATCTGTTTTCAAACCAGCGACCTTACCCCGTAAAAAACCGATCATTTCATTCTCCTCAAACTAAATTATCCAAGCTGATTGCGCCATACTGGGTTATTCATACAATAAGTAGTGCATATCGCAATTGCTAGTGCATCAGCTGTGTCATCTGGTTTTGGTGGCTCGGGTAAATGCAAAAGCTTCGTTACCATGTAAATAACCTGATCCTTCGTAGCTTTGCCATAACCGGTTACATCCTGCTTTATTTGCATCGGCGTGCGTTCAACTAAGCGTAAATTATTCTTAGCTGCGGTTAAAAGCACTATGCCACGAGCTTGCCCCACCGGAATCGCAGTAGTAACATTACGGTTAAAAAAGAGTTTTTCAACCCCCATAACATCAGGCTGATACTTCTTTATCAAACCATCAAGCTCATCATAAATCTTTAACAGCCGATCCTCCATCTTCATGTTAGGCGTCGTAAATATTGATCCATAAGCATGTGGAATCAAACGGCTGCCTTTGGCCTCAACAAAACCATAGCCACAAATAGCAGTACCTGGGTCAATGCCTAGTGCTAACATAAATTCTCCCCTCAATACGGAAAAATGGGCCCAATTAATTGAGCCCATCTTCTTGGCTATTTTTCTGAAAGATTATTCATCTTCCATTTCATAGTTGCTGTAGACGTTTTGTACATCGTCATTTTCTTCTAATGCTTCTTCAAGGCTCTGCATTTTTTCTGCATCCTTACCTGAAAGCTTAACCGTATTATCCGGAACCATAGTAATTTCAGCAGAAGCTGTTTCAATGCCTTTTTCAGCTAGCGCCTTTTCAATATCATCATAGGCTTCCGGCTCAGCTACAACTTCAAAAGCTTCGCCTTCGTCCTTCATATCATCAGCACCAGCTTCCAAAACAATTTCCATTAAAGCGTCTTCATCATCAAAAACTTCCTTTTCGATAACAAAAATAGCTTTTTTCTTGAACATCCAGCCAACACAACCGTCCTGACCAAGATTGCCGCCAAATTTAGAAAAGAGATGCCGTACATCAGCTGCCGTACGATTGCGGTTATCCGTAAGAATATCAAGCATTACTGCCGTGCCAGCCGGACCATAACCTTCATAGGTAAGTTCTTCGTAGCTGTTGCCCTCAGTTGCTCCAAGACCTTTTTGAATTGCCCGATTGATATTATCTTTCGGAATGTTATTCGCTTTAGCTTTTGATAAAGCCAGCTTAAGTCGCATATTACCCGTCGGATCACTGCCGCCCATACGAACAGCGATGGTTATTTCTCTACCAATTTTAGTAGTAATTTTGCCACGAATCGCATCGTTAGCACCCTTTTTACGTTTAATATTTGCCCATTTAGAATGTCCTGACATTAGGAACACCGCTCCTTTTTGCTATATTATGCAAATGCCCTGCTAGGCAAGACATTCGCGTTTCAATCAACTTTTTCAGTATACTACGATAAATTTATTTCGTCAAAATTATTTGCAAAGCTTATAATATTTTTTCTTGCCTTTTTTGACGATGGCTTCACCATCTTTGAAGTCGGCATCTGTCAAAATATAATCAACATCACTTACCTTGACATCATTAAGTGAAAGTCCATTTTGCTGAATCAAACGACGTCCTTCACTCTTAGAAGCAAATACCTTGCCCGCAGTCAATACGTCCAGTAATTTTTTATCTATTTCGACCTTTACCGTCGGCATATCAGCTGCCGCCCCAGCACCGCCGAACAATGCTTCAGCTGCTTTCTTGGCTTTATCAGCTTCTTCTTCGCCATGAACAATTTTTGTAACTTCGTATGCCAGCACTGACTTAGCTTCATTTATTTTTGAGCCTTCCAGCGAAGCTAACTTTTTAACCTCAGCCATTGGCAGGAAGGTTAAAAGTGACAAGCATTTTTCAACATCAGCATCATCAACATTGCGCCAGTACTGATAGAATTCATACGGACTAGTCTTTTCGGCATCAAGCCACAAGGCACCGCCGGCAGTTTTGCCCATTTTCTTGCCATCACTCTTAGTCAATAGTTTATTGGTAAGACCATATACCGTCGTGTTATTTTTGCGACGATTTAATTCAACACCGGCAATAATATTTGACCACTGATCATCACCGCCCATCTCAAGCTTGCAGCCATAACGGCGATTCAGTTCCAGGAAATCATACCCCTGCATAACCATATAGTTGAATTCTAAGAACGTGAGCCCCTTTTCCCAACGCTGTTTATAGCATTCAGCTGCCAACATTCTATTAACCGTAAAGCAAGCTCCGACATCACGCAGCAAATCAATATAATTGAGTTTGCGCAGCCAGTCACCATTATTAACCATGATTGCCTTGCCATCACTGAAGTCAATAAACCGAGAAATCTGCTTTTTAAAGCACTCGCAGTTATGCTCAATATCTTCATCGGTGAGCATCTTGCGCATATCACTGCGACCAGTCGGATCACCTACAGTGCCTGTACCACCGCCAACTAAACAGATTGGTCTATGCCCAGCCCGCTGCATGTGTGCCATAGCCATAAGTGCTATAAAATGACCAGCATGCAGACTATCCGCCGTTGGATCGAAACCAATATAGAATGTAACCTGTTCTTTGGCAAAAAGCTCTCTAAGTTCTGCTTCATTAGTACATTGCGCTACAAAGCCACGTTCCTTTAAAGTATCAAATACATTTACATTTTCGTTTGCCAACAAACTCTCTCCCTTTTAAGCAATATTAATTTCGGCCTTTGCTGACACCGCCACCTGGCTCAGGTGGTGCAACATCATTTGCCGGAACATTTTCTGGCTGACCGGCTGGACTTGGCAATGACTGTTTATTATCACTGCCAGCTTTAGCATTTTTATCAGTCAGCTTAGTATTATCTTTTTTGTTATTATCTTTAGCTTTTATACCTGATTTTTTATCATCATCAAGCTCATAAACCCGATCGCCTTTACTTGCCGCCGATGAGCCATCAAAGTTTTTAGCTGGAGTCTGCGCCAACGCCTTTTGCATAAATGCCTTCCAGATCTCGGCTGGCAATTGACCGCCCATAACACCATGCATTGGTGTATTATCATCATTGCCCATCCAAACGCCAGCTACCAAATCTGGTGTATAACCGACAAACCAAGCATCATGGTAATTGCTGGTGGTACCAGTTTTGCCAGCTGCTGGCCGCCCGATATCAGCTTTCCGACCAGTACCATTTTTGATAACAGTTTGCAGCATATCAGTAAGTTCAGCAGCGCTATTGGCGCTGATAACACTATTCTGCTTTGGTTCAGATTGTTCGAGTACTTTGCCATTGCGGTCAAGCACCTTCACTATAACAACCGGCTCAACATGCACGCCTTTATTAGCAAAAGTCCCATAAGCACTAGTTATCTCTAATGGTGTTACACCTTTAGTCATACCGCCAAGTGCCGTAGCTAACTGCTTATCATTCTGGGCACCGTCTAGCACAAATGTCGATATTCCCATTGCCTGTGCATAATAAATGGGTTTATCAATACCTATTTTCTGCGCAATTTTTACCGTAGGTACATTTATCGAATGTTGCGCTACTTCGCGCATAGTAACCTTGCCACTAAAGCTGCCACTGTCATTTTGCGGACGCCAGCCGCCAATATCTATTGGCGCATCATTTATAACGGTATTAGGCGTAAAATGCTCCTCAAGTGCCGCAGCAAATACAAATGGTTTAAACGCCGACCCAGGCTGACGAACGGCCATAGTAGCACGATTAAACTGATCTGTTCCCCTGCCGCCAACCATGGCCTTTATATATCCATTATGCGGGTCAATTGCGACAATAGCTGCCTGTGGCTGTTGCACCCCATTGCCATCCGTGCGATACGTTGGCAATTTTTTTACCGCTGCCTCAGCGGCCTTTTGCATGTCCATATCAAGGGTGGTATAAATTTTTAGTCCTTCTTTATAGACAGCATCCGCACCATATTTATCAATGAGTGTCTGCGTTACATAATCAATAAAATAAGCTGCCGTATTATCTTTTTCTTTCGCTACCGGTTTAACCAGCGTCAATTGCTCCTGCTTGGTTTTTTGTGCCTGACTGTTAGCTATATAGCCATATTTAGCCATCTGATCAAGCACTACTGCCTTGCGTGCCTGCGCTGCCTGCATATTATTCGCGGGTGAATAATAATTCGGGCTTTTCGGGATTCCTGCCAGCATGGCACACTCATTTAATGTCAGCTTATCAACATCCTTGCCGAAATAAGTCTGCGCCGCAGCCTGCACGCCATAAGCACCTTGTCCAAAATAAATCTGATTAAGGTACATTTCCAAAATTTCTTGTTTAGTATACTGTCTTTCTAATTGCAAAGCCAAAAATACTTCCTGAATTTTGCGGGTAATAGTCCGATCCTGCGTTAAATACGCATTCTTAGCTAATTGCTGGGTGATAGTTGAACCACCTTCAGATACTCCTCGGCCACGAATATTCGCATATAAGGCACGCATGATACCACGCGGATCTACCCCTGAATGCTCATAAAAACGATTGTCTTCGACAGCAACAAAGGCATTTTGCAGATCCTTTGGCACTTGTTCGATTTTTACTGGACGACGATTCTCAGCTGCATGAACATTGGCTATTTCATTGCCATTTATATCATAAATCTGCGACGACGCCGGTGGTAAAATATCATTTGCCAAATCCGGTTTGGTATTCATGCTAGCGGTTAAAAAACCACAGCCTATTCCTGTCAGCATAACTAAAATAACTAAGCCAAAACCTAATATTATCCTCTTAGCAGTGCTGCCACTTTTTTTTGCGGGACGCTTTTGACGGCTCGTATTTGCACGTTTCTCCATGAGCTGCCTCCTTAAATTTATACCGTTTCATTGTAACAAAAATAATGGACACTATCAAGCCTAGCGCCCGATTCTGTCCATTATTTAATCTTATGTTCTGCTTTTTGGGTTATCATTATTTCAGTTCAACTAAAGTTGCCCCAGTTCCACCTTCATTGATATCCGCAAATTGATAGCTAAGGACGCTCTTATGCCGTTTAAGATAATTATGTACACCTTTGCGCAAAGCGCCCGTCCCCTTGCCATGGATTATCAGCACCTGCGACAGCCCGGCCATAACCGCATCGTCAAGGAATTTTCCAATAATTATCTCGGCTTCATCAACCATCATTCCCCGAATGTCAATATCACGGCTGATAGTCTGAGTTTTTCGCAAGAACCCATTGACCGCACTTTTTTTACTTGACTTAACAGCTGTTTCTGTTTCTTTATGCGAAACAAAAGTGCAAGCAGACGTTTTTACTTTCGTGCGCAAACTGCCAATCTGCACGGTTAAATCCTTACCATCAATTGAAAGAATCGTTCCCTTTTGATCAAGTTTTTTTACATAAACCGTATCGCCAATAGCAATTTTTTTCAAATCAATACGCTGACCGATGCCATTTTGTGCCATAATTCCAGGACGCGCCTTAGCAAAAGCATCGTTTAGTTTAGCTCTGGCTTCCTGAATAGCCTGCTGCCGTTTTTTTATGCCCTGATCATCAAACTGCTCTTTAAGCGCACTGATTACAGCCTCTGATTCACGTTTGGTTTGACGAATCATAGCTGCACTCTTATCCTTAGCTTTGCGGATAATGTCGCCTTTTTTCTGACTTAATTCTTCTTTAGCTTTAGCTAATTTTGCCTCTAACTGCTGAACTCGCTGCTGCCGTTCAGCTATATCAGCATTACGGGCCTCATACATAAGCTTTTCATTTTCCAGCTGATTTATGACATGTTCAAACTGAGCATGGTCGGCTTTTACCAGCTGTTTGGCCCGCAAAATAAGCGCATCAGATAAACCAAGGCGCTTGCTTATCGCAAATGCATTACTAGCCCCAGGAATACCTATCAGCAATTTATAGGTCGGACGCAACGTCTCAACATCAAACTCCACGCAAGCATTCTCAATACCATCAGTAGTATAGGCAAATGTTTTCAGCTCGGAATAATGCGTCGTAGCCACTGTCGTTGCTTGTATTTTAAGCAATCTTTCCAAAATCGACATTGCCAGCGCCGCCCCTTCTTCTGGGTCAGTACCAGCACCCAGCTCATCTAACAGCAGTAAATCTTCGCGCTCAACCTTAGCCAGGATCCTGACAATATGCGTCATGTGCGCCGAAAAAGTTGATAAACTCTGTTCAATACTTTGCTCATCACCAATATCAGCATAAATATTTTGATAAACTGCAATCTCTGAATCCGGTTCTACTGGCAAATAACAGCCCGACTGAGCCATAAGTACCATCAGTCCTAAGGTCTTCATACTGACAGTCTTACCACCAGTATTAGGACCAGTAATGAGGAGCATCCGATAAGCTTCACCAATAACAATTGTCGTCGGCACAACCTTATCTTTAGCTATCAATGGATGACGAGCCTTCTTTAATACCGTTCGTCCTTCATTATTAAGCTTAGGTAAAACAGCATCCATATCCTGAGCTAATCTAGCTTTAGCAAAGGCAAAATCAATATCAGCTAGTATTGCTATATTATAAGCAAGCGTTTCCCGTTCTTTGCTTATCGCTGCCGATAGCTGGCGTAATATTCGTCTTATTTCCTGTTCTTCTGCTAAAGCCAGCTGTTTAATATCGTTATTTAGTTCAACGACTGCCATCGGTTCAATAAAAAGCGTGGAACCGCTAGCTGACTGATCATGAATCAGGCCAGGAAAATGCGCTTTATATTCAGCTTTTACAGGAATAACATAGCGATCATCACGCACCGTAACAATTGCATCCTGAAACATCCGCTGATAATTTGCGTTATGGAGTATCTGCTGCACTTTATCCTTTATGCGTACTTGTGAGGATTTTAATTCTCGCCGAATACGGCTTAATTCTACACTAGCATTTTCCCGCATATTGCCATGCTCATCAATAGTATTATTTAAGTCACGTTCTAATTGACCTAATATTTCCAGCGAATGAGCCCATTCTTTTAATATTGGTGCCTCAATTTCCAAATCCCGAAAAAAATATTTTACATTGCGCATGGCATAAAGCGTGCTCATTATTTCCTGCATTTCGCCAAGGTCAAGCGTTGCCCCTTTGCCAGCTTTTTTTAGCAATGGTCGAATATCATAAATCCCCCCCATTGGTGGTGATTTTAAAGCAAAAACATTTACAGCTTCACTAGTTTCCTGCTGCCATTCTGCTATTTCATCAAAATCCGAACTAGGATAAAGCCTGCGTGCTTTTTCCTTACCCAAGCTAGAACCAGCTCTCGCTTCAAGCATGGCAGTTATTTTTTCATACTCTAGTATTTTAAACGATTCATTTTCCATTATGGGAACTCCCTAATCTATTTAACTCAAAGTACCCCGCGGTAATAATGTCCACGCGTAATATCTTTACCTTCCTGCTTCCGGAAATAATTTTCCTGTTCTTTAGTAAGCGGTGCCTTTATTGACATTGCTTTTACATACTCACTGACCGTTTGACAAATCTCTGCCTCAGTCATTGCCTTAGCTTCTATTTGCAAAGTACTAATGCCTATAGCTTTAAATTCATTTACCATCGGCAGCATTGACAATACTTTACTATTTAGTATATGCGTCCGGCAAAATTGATCGGTTACTAGTGGAAATTTAGCATTTTTACGATCTTTTAAATAAAAGCTTTGTTTTTCACATGGCTTAGTGCAAGCGCCCTTATCAATTCCGCCAATGAAGCTTCCTAACGGACAATATTCAGATACCATTAATTCAAGCCGGCCATGAATTATGCAGCTGAGTGGCAATTTGCCTGCCGATAATTTTTTTATTTGCGATAAATTTAACTCAGGCGAAATAGTTGCTTCCGCTATTCCTAAATCATTAAAGGCCTGCAACGTTTCACTATTATACGCTATCAACGAATAATCAGCATGAATTGGTAAATCCGTCAATTGCTTCACTAGATACCAGGCACCAATATTATGCACATGAATAGTGACCGGTCTTATGCTGTCCTTACAGACCGCGAGGAGTTTTTCCAGCCCCTTTTGCTCGTTTTCCTTGATAATACGGGGTAAATTAACATCAAAACGAACTTTATGCTGACGAGAAATAGCTGCTGCCTGTTCATATTCTGCTGGTGTTATCACACGATGCTCGTATGATTCGCCACCGTATAAAATACCATCAGCACCACCTGCTATCGCTGCTTTTAATTGCGAAATGCTGGCTACCGACACCATAAGTTTCGCCGGCTTGATGGTTGTTATAGCTGGCTCAGGTACATAATCTAATTTTGGTATTACTCGTTTAGCTTTTAACTCAGCTAAGCGCAAAGCATTTAGCGCCTCGACAGCTCGCCTGCGTGCCTCATTGATTTCACTCATTGGCACCATGACATTACCATCAATATCAATAGCCAGATCACAAATTTCGTAAACTGATGTTCCCATGCGATTAATCTGCTTAGCTACAACTTCAGCCGAAAGCGGTCTTTTCCTGGCTGCTTCACCAACGAAATCAGTAGCGCCCTGCACGGTATTACCATCATTGTCAGTCATAGTAACCATAAGTTTTTCGCCAACAGCAGCTTTCACCTGAACTGTTACTGGTATTCTTCGCACCGGTGCACCAGTATTATACATCGCTTTTGCTCTGGTCATAAGCTCGGCGTCGTATACTTTGAACACTCGATCATGTTCCCGCACAGCTGCCGGAATAGCAAAAGTAACCACAGCACCTGCAGCAGCTTTTTCTATATTATTATTCGCCTTAGCATCCGTCATAGTCTGAATTGTCGCCGTAACTCTGCCACCGACTTTCACCCAAAAATCAACCTGATCACCAATGCTTAAGCTGCCGCTTAATTTTACCGTAACAAGTCTTTTATCCCAATCATAGGCTTGAACCCGACCAATTAAAAGACCACGATTATTCGGACGGCGATCACTCATCATTGTCTTGCCGGGACGATTACATAAATAAGCTGTCGTAAAATCACGATTGAAAATTTGTGCCAGATTATTACGTTCTTCAACTGTTACCTGATAACCATTATCCGTATAATAGGTATCTATTGCTTGCCGATAGGTACTAACTACCGTTGCAACATACTCCGGACGCTTCATACGCCCCTCAATTTTAAGCGACGCTACCCCTGCTGCTATCAATTCCGGCAGTACATCAATCGTATTTAAATCCCGTGGTGAAAGTAAATATTGACCGGCTTTACCAGCTAATACATCATCATTAGCAGCCGTAGCTAATGTATATGGCAAACGGCACGGCTGCGCACAACGACCACGATTGCCACTCCGTCCGCCAATCATACTGCTCATGAGGCACTGTCCTGAATAACACACACACAATGCACCATGCATAAATACTTCGATTTCTACCGGCGAATTTTGACAAATATAGCGAATCTCTTTTAAGGAAAGCTCCCTGGAAAGCACCACACGCGTAAAGCCTAACTTAGCTAGTGCCAGCACACCAGCTAGATTATGCACTGTCATCTGCGTACTAGCATGCAGTGGAAGCAGCGGAACGGTTTCTTGTGCAATTTTAGCTACACCAAGATCTTGCACTAAAACAGCATCTGCTCCCGCTGCTGCCAAAAATTTTAAATATTTTTTTAATGCCGGTATCTCTTCATCATCGACGATAGTATTTACAGTAACGTTTATCAGCACGCCCCGTAAATGTGCAAAGTTTATTGCCTGCTTTAGCGCTGCTTCATCAAAATTATTCGCATAAGCCCTGGCCCCAAAGGCATTACCAGCTAAATATACTGCATTTGCACCGCTTTCTACTGCGGCTATAAGTGCTTCCATACTGCCAGCCGGTGCCAATAATTCTACCACGTTCATTTCCTCCAAATACAATAGTTAATTCATCTGTTAATTTTAATCCTTATTGTCAGCTGCTACAATATTCTCATCAGTCAAATTTTTATCAGCAGAGGCTATTCTTGCTGATTGCAGCTTTTGAACTTCTTCAAATAATTCCAGCTGCTCCGGATTTAAGCCTTGTACTGCTTCTTCCGTACTTGGCAATAACGGCAGCTCACTTAAGTCATTTATACCAAAAGAACGCAAAAATGTGTCAGTCGTACCGTAGAGTATCGGTCGACCGATTACCTTTTTGCGTCCGACTTCCGTTATAAGATCTAGTTCTAACAGCTTCTGCAAGGCTCTTTCTACCCTGACACCACGAATATGCTCTATCTCGGGTTTGGTAATCGGCTGCTTAAAGGCTATAATTGAAAGGGTCTCCATAGTGGGAGCTGATATTTTGCGGTCAACTACTTGACTTAATCGTTCCAGCGTCGCAAAGACCTCAGGACGGGTTGCCAGCTGATAACCGCCAGCAACCTGACGCAAAGTAAGTCCGCTACGGGAATCAATATAAGATTGCTGCAGCTCTGCTGTTAGTTTGGCTACAGTCTCAGCATCTACTTGCAAAATCTTTCCAATTTGAGCCGTTGTCATAGTATTGCCCGCAGCAAATAATACTGCTTCTAACATCTTAACTGGTGAAATTGCCAAATGCTCCCTACTTTCTGCCATCGTTTATCCCCTCCTTGGCACTATCAGCTGCTATCATCGCAATATATATTTCAGCAAAAGGCCGCTGCTGAGTTACTTTAATTGATTTTAACTTAATCAGCTCTAACAACGCTAAAAAGGTAACGATAAGCTCCGTTTTATTACCCGTTTCAAATGCTTCAATGAACAATAATTTACCACCGCTGCGCTTTAAAAGCGTCATAATCATTGTCATTTTTTGTTTAATACTATACGGCTGCGGTTCCACTAAAACCTTTGGAATACTTAGCTCCGCTTTTAACGAAAGAACCGTTTTAAAGGCGTCTAACAATGACTCAAGTGAAAGATTCGCTGGGGGCAGATGTTTTACTGGCAATACCATTGGTTCTCGGCTTATATAACGCTCCTGAACCACTGCCATATCAGTTAACAGATTGCTTACTTCCTTAAACTTACGGTACTCTAAAATCCTTTGCACCAGCTCAATACGCGGATCAAGCTCATCCTCATCCGCACTAGCTTCATTTTTGGGCAACATCATTTTTGATTTTATTTGCAAAAGTGTTGCCGCCATTACCAAAAATGAACTGGCTATCTCGATATTAAATTCTCGATAACGATCCAAATAAGCTAAATATTGCCGCGTAAGTTCAGCTATTGGTATATCATAAATATCAATTTTATTTTTTTCAATAAGATGCAGCAAGAGATCCATTGGACCTTCAAATGCAGCTAATTTTATTTTATAATCATCCATCATCACATTAGTTTAAAAAAAAAGGTGACAACAGCAAGCCAAATATATGCCATATTGCAGCCCGGCAGGGAATCAAAATCATACTCAATACTGGTGTCATAAGCAAAACAATGAGTATAAGTAAACTATAGCGCTCTAAACCAGCCAGTTTATAAGCTAAATCGCGTGGTAAAATATTCATCAAAACATGCGCCCCATCAAGTGGTGGCAATGGCAATAGATTAAATATAGCAAAACCTATATTATATTCAATGATTAATTGAAAAACCGTATAAATTCCCGTTGTTATATTACCACCTAAACGATCATATAGCAGCAAGATAAACAAGGTCAAAAAAGCTGTTACCAAATTGGCCATTGGACCAGCTAACGATACTAAAATATCATCACGCTTTGGCTGTTTAAAATTATTAGGATTTATCATAACTGGTTTAGCCCAGCCAAAATGCACTAAAAACAGCATTATCATTCCTATCGGGTCAATATGCGCCCGCGGATTAAGCGTGAGTCTTCCTGTCAGCCGTGGCGTAAAATCGCCTAACCATACTGCTACCTGAGCATGAGCATACTCATGTACTACCATTGCAATAATAAGTCCAGGAATACCTGCTACTATTTGCATTAGACTAAAATCGAACATACAATCCTCCGACCACCTAAAATATTACTTATTTTCACGTAAACGACGCTCTAATAACAGAATCGCCGTAACGGATTTAGCATCATAAATCCGCCCATCTAATACCATTTGCACGGCTTCCGTTAATGAAAGCTTCACTACATTGATAAATTCATCATCATCCGTATGCTGTTGACCAGCTTTTAATCCTTCAGCTATATACAAATGAATATATTCATTTGAAAAACCAACAGTAGTGGCAATCGTCGTGAGCTTTTCTATATTTTCAGCACTATAACCTGTTTCCTCAGACAACTCCCGCGTCGCACAGAGCAGCGGATCTTCATCTGGTGCATCCAGCTTGCCTGCTGGTATCTCCAAAGTTATTTTATGAATTGGATACCTATACTGCTTAACCAAAATAATTCGGCCATCAGGCAGAACTGGTATTACAGCCGATGCGCCCTGATGCTTTATCCATTCACGAGTTGATTCGTTGCCATTCGGCAATTTTACAGTATCACGTTTTACATGCAGCAGCGTACCATCAAAAATATCTTCACTTTTTATCTTAGTTTCAACTAAATTTTTTTCTTCTTCGGTCATGAGCATTTCCTCCATCCTGACTTTTTTAACTTTTGCTGAAATTTTGCTTTTTTATCCGGGCATGACTTACCATTTCCTTAGCGTTATCAAGCGATGCTGTTGTAATATCAGCCCCTGATGCCATGCGAGCAATTTCGCTTATGCGTTCCCGCTCAGTAAGCGGCCTGATTTTAGTAATGGTATTTTCACCAGCAGATTCCTTGGCTATATAAAGATGTATGTCCGCCATGCAAGCAATCTGCGGTAAATGCGTGATGCACAAAACCTGCTTATAAGCTGCCACCAAAGCAATTCGTTCAGCTACCATCTGCGCTGTACGACCGCCAATACCAGTATCAATTTCATCAAATACCATACTAGGCACTGATGAGTCTCTCGATGCAGCTACAGTCTTTATCGCCAAGGCAATTCGTGAAAGCTCACCGCCTGAAGCAACTTTTTGCAATAACTTTTCCTGCTCACCAGGATTAGCTGAGAAAAACATCGCCACATTATCATTGCCCGTAGGCAAATATTTATCTGCTGGCGTGACATCTATCCTAAAAACAGCCTTGGGCATTCCCAATGCCTGCAATTGCTCACAAATAGAGCGTGACAATTCTAAGGCTGCGCGTTTTCTAAGCCGGGTAAGCTCAGCGGCCTTAATTTTAAGCCGCCCCTTTAGCGCTTCTATTTCCTTGGCCATTGCTGCCATATCATCATCATAATTTTCAATAGCAGCCAGTTCCTGCTGCACCTTTTGTTGATGAGCTAGTACATCTGCTATCGTGGCACCATATTTTTTACGCAAACGATAAATAACGTCCATGCGCTGCTGCAATTTATCTAACTTTTCTGGACTAAATTCCATAGATTCGCCATAATCGCGAACCTCATAGGCTGCTTCCTGCAATGAAATATAGGCTTCTTCAACAATTTTCAAGGCATTAGCTAACGAATCATCATACGTTGTCATGTCCTCAAGATTTTTCTTAACCTGAGATAACGCCACTAAAACACCGACACCGCCTTTATTGCCATTATCGAGCAAATTATATGAATCCTCGACAAAACCAGCAATTTTCTCCGCATGAGACAGCTTGCGTATTTCGCTTTCCAGCGCTTCATCTTCATTTTCCTGCAATTTAGCTTCACTTATTTCTTTATCCTGCCAGCGAAGCATATCCAAACGCTGCGCATATTCACGAGAAGCTTGTTCCTTTTCCGTATAATCCTTTTGCTTTTCACGCCATTTATCATAAACTAAACGGTAGGCAGCTATTGCCTCAAGCAAATCCGGATCATAGCTGTTTAAAAGCTGAAACTGACTTTCTTCTTTTAATAAAGACAAATTTTCATTTTGCCCATGAATATCAACTAAAAACGAGCCTATTTGTTTCAAAACAGCTAACGTCACATGACAGCCATTAACCAGCACCATGCTCCGCCCGCCCCGCGTAACCTGACGAGTTATTATCAAAAGTCCTTCTGAATCATCAATGGCTTGCTGATTTAACAATTCATGAAGTCCTAATGATTCATCGTCCAAAGAAAACACTGCTTCTACCCGCAGCCAATCACAACCAGTACGAATAGAATCAGCTGATATACGATGCCCTAGAATTGCTCCTAATGAATCAATAAGTATTGATTTACCCGCACCGGTTTCACCGGTCAGGATATTTAGACCTGAACCAAATTCCACCTGAACGTGCTCTAACAGCGCAAAATTCCAGACAGTCAACGTCTTAAGCATCAAGCGATCTCCTTTATTTTGTATATGAATGCAACCTGTTCATGATTCTTTCGGTTGCTTCTTTCGGTTTTATCACCACAATAATATTATCATCGCCTGCAACCGTGCCGATAATTTCTGGCCAGTTAGCATGATCCAGCGCCGAAGCTACCGTATTAGCACCGCCTGGCAAAGTTTTTATCACAATTATATTTTCGCTGCAATCACAGTTAATCACCGTATCTTGAAACAACCGCTGCATTCTGTCTTCTGAAAATATAATCGCATTGCGCATTGGCGAAGCATAGCGATAGCGACCATCACCGGTTGGAACCTTTATCAGCATCAATTCTTTGATATCCCGCGAAACTGTCGCCTGCGTTACCTTTATCCGTCGCTGCCGTAAAGCTTCGGCTAAATCCTCCTGCGTTTCAATAACCTGATTTTCGATTATATTTTTTATTACTGCATGTCGTGCGCTTTTCATATCATCACCTTGCCCTCACTTTTACTTAATAAAAGCTTTACATAGCTGTATCTTTCCAAAGCTTAGTCCGCAAAATCTGATAGTAGTCTTTGTCCTCAAATTTTACAATACCAGCCTGAACTGTTGATTTTACTACTGTTACTTCATCGCCTGGCAACAATCTAAAGCTTTCCTGTCCATCAAACGTTATTATTATATCCTGATGAATTGCTGCGATTTTAATATGCACCGCATCGTCTTCACCTACAACTAAGGGACGCATGTTAAAGGTATGCGCACAAATCGGTGTCACTAAAAGCGCTCGTATCGTCGGATTCATAATCGGTCCGCCCGCGGAAAGTGAATAGGCAGTTGAACCTGTAGGCGTTGCCACTATCACACCATCAGCCTTGTAATCCATCAAATGCGATTCATTAATACTAAGACCTAAATGCAACATTCTAGCTACTCCGCCTTTGGTAATAACTACATCATTTATTGCATGCCCCAAAAAACGCTCCCGTTGGCTCGATTTCACAAATCCAGCTAAAAGCAATCGATGTTCGACTATATAATCACCATCTAATATTTTTTGCAACTTTATCTCTAGTTCATCCGGTTCAATGTCTGCCATAAAGCCCAAGGTACCAATATTTACGCCACAGACTGGCACCGCCATTGCACCATAGCGGCGGCATACTCCTAACAGCGTACCATCACCACCGAGGCTCAAGGCTATATCAGCCGGTGTTGTTTCAATATCTGGCACTCCATATTCTTCCAAGCCAAAAAATCGTGATTCATCAACTGGCATTATAATTCTTACTGATTTATCACGATAAAACCGCACAATCCGGCTCAGCATCATTGGCGATTGCGGTTTATCAACATTAGGAAACACCGCCATGGTAAGCATAATCTCACATCCTCATTTATCAAGGGCTGCATGAGCTTCAATTACCACTTGCTTTATCTTATCGGCAGTAACTGTATCTTCCTCAGCCTTGATTTTCGTTAAACGCACTAGATATTCGATATTTCCCTCTGGCCCTTTTACGGGCGAAAAAGTAAGTGCCTGCACCGTAAAGCCTGTTTCACGAGCAAAGTCAATGACATTTACAATAACCTGTTCATGAACCTTGGGATCACGAACCACGCCTTTTTTGCCAACTAATTCCCGACCAGCCTCAAATTGCGGTTTAATCAAGGCCACTACTTCGCCATCTTCCTTCAATAACGAATAGGTAACCGGCAGCACCTTGACTAGTGATATAAAAGCAACATCAATCGAGGCAAAATCCAACAATTCACCAATATCTGCTGGCGTCACATTGCGAATATTCGTCCGTTCCATGTTAACAACACGTTCATCAGTACGCAGCTTCCATGCCAATTGTCCATAACCAACATCGATAGCAAACACCTTAACTGCCCCATTTTGCAGCATGCAATCGGTAAAACCACCAGTCGACGCGCCAATGTCAGCGCAGCGTTTAGCAGCAATTTCTACGCCAAACTCCTGCATTGCCTTGGCAAGCTTTAAACCGCCTCGGCTGACATAAGGTATATCATGTCCTAAAAGGCGGATTTCAGCCTCGGCTTTTACCGTAGCCCCAGCCTTATCTATTTTTTGATTATCCACCAGCACTTCGCCAGCCATAATCATCCGTTTAGCCCGCTCACGGCTGCCGGCAAGACCTTTCTCTACTAGCAATATATCTAATCTTTGTTTTGCCATTCCTTAATTCTTTCCTTCACTTTATAAGCCAGCTGCTCTGGCTGTAAATTGCAAATTTCAAGCAATTCATCATGCGTCCCTTGTTCCACAAAGGTATCAGCTATTCCCATGCGTATAAGTGATGTATGCTTTAATAAATCGCCATCAGCTAACACTTCAGCTGCCGCCGAACCAAAACCGCCAGCCAATACATTTTCTTCAACTGTTACCAAAAGTTTTTTACTGACAGCCATTGTTTCAATTATAGCTTTATCTAATGGCTTAACAAAACGCATATTGATGACAGTCGCCATAATCCCTGACTCAGCTAAAATCTCAGCTGCCTGTTTTGCTTTATAAACCATTGGACCAACTGCTAAAAAGGCCACTTCACCGTCGTTTTCACTAATAATTTCAGCTTTTCCGATTGGAATTGACTTGAAATCAGCCGTTAATGACACACCAATTCCCGCACCACGCGGATAACGAATCGCTGTTGGCGAATCCATCGCCACCGCAGTTGCTAGCATATCCCGAAGCTCAGCTTCATCCTTTGGTACAAACACTGTCATATTGGGCATATGTCGCAAATATGACAAATCAAACGCCCCATGATGTGTTGGTCCATCAGCGCCAACTAAACCAGCTCGATCAAGACACAACGTAACTGGCAAATTCTGTAAGCAAACATCATGCATTAGCTGATCATAGGCTCGCTGAGCAAAAGTTGAATAAAGTGCTACTACCGGATGTTTGCCATCAGCTGCCATTCCAGCCGCTAACGTAACAGCATGCTCTTCTGCAATTCCGACATCAAAAAAACGACCTGGGTAAATCTTACTAAAATTTTTCAACCCAGTTCCTGTCGGCATAGCAGCTGTAATAGCCAGTAAATTAGGATTTTTATCAGCTAATTGAACAATAGCCTCACCAAATACCGCCGTATACGAAGGCGGACTTGGCTTTTTGATTACCTCACCTGTTGCTGGATCAAACTTTCCGATACCATGAAATTTCTCTGGCTGATTTTCTGCTGGCAAATAACCTTTGCCTTTCGTAGTATGCACATGAATGAGTACCGGACCACTCATTGCCCGTGCACGTTGCAATATTTCCTGTAACAGGCTCAAATTATGCCCATCAATTGGTCCGACATAATGAAAACCAAGTTCTTCAAAGAGACTGCCTGGAACTAGTGCGGCTCTGACACTATCCTTTACGATACGAGCGGTTTTTAATGCCTTATCACCAAAATGCGGAATACTTTGCAAAAGCGTTCCCATATCCCGCTTAGCCTTGCTATATTGCGGATTTAACCGTATACGAGATAAATATTCACTCATACCGCCCACATTTTTGTCAATGGACATTTCATTATCATTTAAGATAACTATGAGCTTCTTACCTAAATCGCCAGCCTGATTAAGCGCTTCAAAGGCCTCGCCACCAGTTAAGGCTCCATCACCAATTACAGCTATGACCTCATTTTTACGCCCGCTTATATCCCTGGATACAGCCATTCCTAATGCCGCTGAAATTGATGTACTAGCATGTCCTACGCCAAAAGCATCATACTTTGATTCAAAGCGGTTAGGAAATCCCGTAATACCACCTTTTTGCCGCAGGCTGGCAAAACTATCCCGCCGTCCGGTTAAAATCTTATGACTGTAAGCTTGATGACCTACATCCCAAATAAGCTTATCATGAGGGAAATTAAATACACTATAAAGTGCTAACGTCAGCTCTACTGTGCCTAAACTAGGCGCCAGATGACCACCATTTTTAGCAACGGTTGCTACAATAAATGCTCTAAGCTCGCTAGCTAATGCTTCAAGTTCAGTTAAACTTAATTTTTTTATATCTTCTGGCTTATTTATTTTGGTTAATAAAGGGTACATATAACGTCACCCCTCTCATTTATTTATTGCGTTTCATTAAAAATTCTACTAAATCACGTAAAAAATCAGCTTCTGTACCAAAAGTATCCAAAGCTTTAACCGCCTCAGCTACAGCCAAAGATGCCAGCTCTTTAGCTTCGGCTAACGAAGTAAGTGTTACGTAAGTAGATTTATTATTTTTCTCATCACTGCCTACAGGTTTGCCAATAACTGCCTCATCACCAGTAACATCAAGAATATCATCCGTTATCTGAAATGCCAAACCAAAATTATCCGCATATTGCGTAAGAGCAGCTAATTTATTAGCATCAGCTCCGCCTAAAACAGCGCCTGAGCGAATGGCTGCTCTAAATAAAGCCCCCGTTTTCCCCATATGCATTTGACGCAAGGTAGCCATAGCTATATGTTTATTTTCAGACTCCATATCAAGAGCTTGACCACCAACCATGCCATCTGGGCCAGCAGCTATGCTCATTTCTTTTATTACTTTTAATTTAGTTTCAGCGGTGGTCTTTTTCTGTCTTAGCATTACCTCAAAAGCTAATGTCAGCAAAGCATCGCCAGCCAAGGTTGCCATACCAGCGCCATATACCTTATGATTAGTCAGTTTGCCACGACGATAGTCATCATCATCCATAGCTGGCAGATCATCATGAATAAGTGAATACGTATGTATCATTTCAATAGCGCAAGCTGTAGTCAAAAAATCTGTGCCCTTAGCGCCTACCGCATCTGCTGCTGCCATCAGCATCACCGGACGCAGCCGCTTGCCGCCAGCCATTAAGCTATACTTCATTGATTCGCACAGCGTCTTATCTAGCGGATTAGCTTCATTAAGTTCCTTAACTAACTGTTCTTCTACTAGCTTGCTGCGCTCACTCCACAGTTTCTTCAGCTCCATATTATTTATTCTCCCTCTATTTTTAGCTTACTTTCTTTTACGCCTGCTGCTGCATCTTTTACTAGCGTATCCATAGTTTTTTCAGCATTATCCAACACTTTTAAACAATAGTCGCCTAACTTCACGCCTTCCGTATAATTTGCCACTAAATCCTTAAGATTTGCTTCTCCTTTTTCCATATCAGCAACTATAGCTTCAAGCTTTGCTAAGGCTTCTTCAAAAGATGGTTCTTTTTTCCTTGGCATGTTAGTCCCCTTTTCTAGTTACATCAGCTGCAACAACTGATACTTTGCCATCACTAAAGGTTAATTGGAGTTTATCCCCTTTTTTTACTTCCTGCGCTCTAGTCACAATCTTTCCGCCGTGTTCAACCAAAGCAAAGCCGCGTTGCAATGTTTTAGCTGGATTTAATACGGAAAGTTTTTCTAAAGCTAAACTAAGCTGATGGTTTTTTACCGTAATATTTTCGTCTAAGCATTGTCTAAGCTTGCTAATCAAGTTATCAAGCCGTTGACGTCTATCCGCAAGGAGCAGTTCCGGTCTTTGCAATAATTTATTTTTTTGACAAGCTTGCAAACGAAAACGGCGCTCATTTAATTCCCGGCGCGCCATCTGCGCTAACTGTCTTTGCATTCTTACTACATAGCGTTTAAGCTCATCTCTATCTGGCACAGCAAGCTCCGCTGCCTGTGAAGGCGTAGCTGCTCTAACATCTGCGGCAAAATCGGCTAAGGAAAAATCAGTTTCATGACCGACTGCGGAAATAATCGGTATCTTAGAAGCGGCAATTGCCCGCACGACAACCTCTTCATTAAATGACCATAAATCCTCCATAGAACCACCGCCACGGCCTACGATCATAACATCAACTGCGTACTTGGTATTAAAAAATTCTATAGCTAAAGCTACCTGCTTAGCGGAAAATTCTCCCTGTACCTGCACCGGATAAAGTACCAATTGTACTGCTGGCCAGCGTCTCTTGGTTACATGATAGATGTCTCTTAATACCGCCCCCGACAAGCTGGTAACAACGCCAATTTTTTTAGGAAATTTGGGCAAGGCTTTTTTACGGTCCTTAGCAAAAAGCCCTTCAGCAGCAAGTCTGTTTTTCAATTGCTCATAAGCTAACGCTAAATCGCCTTTTCCCTCTGGCGCTAATGAATCAACATAAAGCTGATAGACTCCATCGCGTTCATAAACAGCTATATTGCCACTAGCAATTACACTAAGACCATTTACTGGCTGAAATCGCAGATGCTGTGCCTGACTGCGAAACATTACGCATTTTAAAGCTGAGCTGGCATCTTTTAAAGTAAAATAACAATGTCCCGATGCATAGCATTTAAAATTTGATATTTCCCCGCGCACCATGATACTGCTTAAAATTGGCGTACTGGCTAACAGCTGCTTGATAAAATTATTGACTTCACTTACCGAATGAATTGCCACGATTTTAAACGACCCCCATACACACGAAAAAGCCAGCCCAAAATACTGGGTCTGGCAATTTCGTTTTTTAGTGCGTTCCCTTCATAAATGCACCCAGAATTCCGTTGATATAGCGGCTAGAATCATCCGTACCATATTTTTTAGCTATCTCTACAGCCTCATTAATAGCAATATTAGGCGTCAGCTTCTCCTGGGAAAAGCGGATTTCATAAATTGCAATCCGTGTCAAATTACGATCTACTACCGCCATGCGCTCAACCTTCCACTCACGCGAGCTTTCAGCAATCAAAGCATCAATCGCGGCCATATTCTCCACCGTTCCATGCACTAATTCTTTAATATAGGCCCGATCGCGTTTCGTTATCATATCCGTATCAGTTGTTTCGCCCAACGCTGTATCAATTGCTAACGTTTCGTACATCTCCTGTTTTTCTGGCGATTCAGCTTTATTTAAATCCAATTGAAATAGTGCCTGCAACGCTATTTCCCTTGCCTGTCTACGACTCATTACATACCTTCCTTAAATCTTATTTTAATGTGAAATTTTCTGCAACACGCGGTCAATATATTCATTTATTTTTCCACTGACATCCTTACCATCATCAACCTGACTGCCAATAAATAATCCTATCAGCACCAAGCATAGTATGAATAGCACGTGCCAAAATCCAATAAGCAAAATAGCAATTGCTAAAACTGCTCCGCCAAGTGCGCCCCAGGCTTTGCCACGATGTTTGCAAAATAAATCCTTAACAAAATGCTCGATATCTTCCACTTGCAAACACCACCTTAAACCACCCGGTGCTTGCGGACCGGTCTGCCATCAGAAACATCCGTTATGACAATATTTATAGGGATACTTTCAATAGCAAAAACAGCTGCTGATTTAGCTTCGATATTTCGCGTCAAAATATCAGCTAAATCATTAATTTTTGCTTCACGACCTACAATAAGCTTTACATCCAGCGCTAAAGCATCGTTTTTTTCATTACGCTTTACTTTTACGTCTACTTCAGCTTCACGGACACTGCTTGTTTCCATAGCTATCCTGCTAGCAAAACTCTTTATCGCAGCTAAAGTAACCCGAACCTCACCATGCTCATTGCTCAAAACCACATATTCGCCTTTACTATTATCAGACTTGCTTGCTTCACGTTTAAAAACTGCTGCCACGGATTTTATGCTCACTAGCAAAACCAGCAAAGCTGCTAAAGAAAAGGTCAGTCCATTACTTAACGCATAGTGAACCTCATTTAGCCATACAGTTTCTGGTATCAAGTTTGCCAGCATCCCAAGCATTGCTGATGCTGCTGTTAACCCTAGCAGTGCCAGCAAAAGCAGCCAAAACCTATTACTCACACTCATATAGCCGCCTCTTTTCAATCACAATCAGCGGACACGAACCTCATCGTCCTTAGTATCTTCCTCAGGGAAGCCTACCCCCTGTACATGAATATTTACTTCAACTACTGCCAGACCAGTCATAGTTTCGATTGCTTGCTTAACATTTTCCTGCACTGCCAAAGCAACATCTGGAATACGAACACCGTATTTTACAATAATGTAAAGATCTACCGCTGCTTCTTTTTCACCAACCTCAACTTTAACGCCTTTAGCAAAATTTTTGCGACCTAAAAGTTCAGCAATACCACCGACAATACCGCCACTCATGCCGGCAATACCATCCACTTCAGTGGCTGCCAAACCAGCAATAATGCTTACTACCTCATCAGCGATGCGAACAGCACCAAGCGAACCATTGTTTTTTACGAGTTCTTTTGCGTTTTCCATAATAAATATACCCCCCTCAAAGCAAAACCATTAACCTTTTCTTATTTGACTTACCTATGTATATTTATACTTTCGTTAAAAAGAGCTTATATTCCTGCTAATTTACAAATTATAATATATTTTTCATCAAAAAGCTGTCGCATCTAAAGGATGCGACAGCTCCATTGCCTCTTTATAGCAAAACTATTATGCGCGCTCGATATAGTTGCCCGTACGAGTATCTATACGCAGAACATCGCCTTCATTGATAAAGAGCGGTACTCTAACTTCATAACCAGTTTCGAGCTTAGCCATCTTCGTTGCACCTGTAGCCGTATTGCCTTTTACGCTTGGCTCACATTCAGTAACCTCGAGGTTAACCGAATTTGGCAGACTGATGCCGATAATACGACCTTTAAACGTCTGCAGATTAACTTCCATATTCTCTTTGAGATAATTCAGGGCATCACCTAAAGTCTCCGTATTGAGTTCAGTCTGTTCATACGTTTCAGTATTCATGAACGTATACATGCCGCCATCTTCATAGAGATACTGCATGTTCTGCGTCTCAAGATGAGCTGCTGGCATTTTTTCATTTGGGTTGAATGTGCGTTCAACTACAGCACCAGTCTCAACATTTTTTATTTTGGTACGAACAAAAGCTGCACCTTTGCCTGGTTTTACATGCTGGAAATCAACGATCTGCCAAACACCGCCATCAATTTCAATCGTAAGACCTGTGCGAAAATCTGTACTGTTAATCATTAACTTACGCCCTCCAATAATTGCTCATAAAGCATAATATTCAATAAATATAACATTGGCTACACCAATGTCTATTATTATTTTAAAGGTATACACCTTCCTTGTCAAATATAATCCATCTATTTATCTACGAAATATTTTAACCTATGGCGATATTTTATTTTTGCTTATACTTTTCCAGCAAAGCCTTGCAGCCACGTTTAATATCATCATAAGTTGCCTTAAAATCGCCAGTATACCAAGGATCAGCTACTTCAGTCGCCTTATCAGTATACGATAATAATAATTTTACTTTATTATTGTTGTCTGGACCGACGATGCGCTCAATACCACGAAGATTTTCGTTATCCATGGCGATTATCAAATCATAATGTTCGTAATCACGTTTTGTCATTTGCACCGCTAAATGCCTAGTATAGGGGATTTTTTGCGCTCTTAATTCAGCTTTAGTGCCAGGATGAATATCGTTGCCAATTTCCTCACGACTAGTTGCAGCTGAAGCAATTTCAAAATCAGCATCCAGCCCTGCTTTATGCACTAAATCCTTCATAACAAATTCTGCCATAGTCGAGCGACAAATATTGCCGTGGCAAACAAATAGTATTCTTATCATTGTTTTTTTCTCCTTGTTTCGCCCCGGAATGCCCTGTTTTGCAAGGGATGCTGGGTATTTGTGAAATGTGCACTCAATCTGCTAACTTAGCAAAATAAGGCAAAATGATGCAAGTTATTACTACCTGTTAGTAGTAAAACTAGTAGTAAATGGAAAATTATTACTACTAAGGATTTTTCTTGCATCATGTCTTTTGTGGACATACTGTAAATACCATATGACCAACACTTCCTCTTTCCGTAAAATAATTTCCCTCTATTTTATCAATGTTATCAATATTTAGAATTGCCGTTCCATGATGAATCGGACTACGCTTTTGAATATTCGCTTTAGGATCATTTTGATATGTATATATCAACTGATTGACATCATGATCATCTATTATGTCTGCTATTATACTAAAACTACTACTTTCATCTGATTTGTATTTCAGAGAAATTTTCGTAAAAGTTTGTTTAACAGTTAATCGACCTTTATATTTTTTTCTTTCATTATAACTTGATTTAAGCACGCCGTCATATGCATTTGCCAAAACAGGAACTCCATGTAATTTAGATATCCATTTCCATTTCCATATCCATAAGTCAAACGCTTTTATTAAAATAACCCCTAAAGCAGTGGCCTCACCAATATATCCGAACAGAGTATAGCCTAATCTCCCAAAATCACCACAATTCCATAATCCAAGAACCTCTTTCATTGACGGAATGCATCGCAATATAAATAATATAACTGTAATCCAAACTTCAATTTTTATGAGTTTTTCCATTGTTTTTTTCATCTCAATACTCCAAATAACTATACATTTTATCTAAAAACTGTTTTGCACTATCTTGATTCCATTTTCTACCTGAGTGAAACAGATAAAGCCGTTCACTTACTTCTCCCCACTCTTTTGCATGTCCATCATTTATTTCATTCCACAAGAAAGCTATACTGTCTTGTAATGTTTCATTCCATGAATCATGTTTTGTTATATATGTATTTTTCACATTCCAAACCAAGCATTCAACCAAGAAAGATGTAATTATTTCCCCATCAATCAATCCCTCACCAACCATATTATTTCGAATGTGTTTCATAATGCGAACTAACTTCTTATACTGATAATTATTAGCATTATTTTTTTCTCTTCCATTCTTCAGGTGTTCTTTAGGATAATTGATTACCATTTCATTATTTTGAGTGAAAAATTTAATTCCCTCAACAAACCTATCAGCCTTTTTACTATGAATTATTTTATAATCTCTATATTGGAATGCAGGAACCACATCTGCATTTACATGATAACTGTTTGCATCAATATCAATACACTTATTTCCTACCTTCACATTCAAATTACCAAACTTATTTCTTAATGCCTCAATTACATATTTCCTAAAATCCGAAAAACTTATACTTCCATCAGAAAAGCCATAATCGCTAGCTTTTGTTCCATCTTCATAATTCCCATAAAATGTCGATGTTAGCATAACACATATGTCAATATCACTATTTTTTCTAACATTAGTATTATTAGCATATGATCCCTGTGCAAAAATCTCGTATGTCATTAATGACAGTTCATTATGTGACCTTATCGCATTCTTTATCATTTTAATAGTATTTTCAACTCTCTCCTCTTCAGTTGAAGAAAGCGGCACTGTCCATGTCTGTAAAGTTGTTTCTGAATATTTCATTCCTTGTTCCTCCAATTCTATAATCTTTTTTTCGTATAAAAATAAATACTTTGCTGTGACACAAAAATACTCAATTTTTCAATATCAATAAATATTAACACCTGGTTTTTCATCCAATGCAAAAACATTTCAAAATAATTATACTCGTAATCTAAATCTTTTTCCACAAAAAAACGCCCCAGCCTAAACCAGAGCGTTACCTATCTTCCATTTTAAATTACCTTAAACATCTTCTGTGACATCGGTTTCTCCTTCTTCTGCTCAACCTCCGCCTGTGCCTTTCTAAACTCTTCCATTCGTTTCAATTCTTCCTCAGCGTCATCGAATCCGATATGCGTGTTCACAGTTTTGTTCTCGAGATCAATGTCATTCAGCGTCAGACCAAAAAATTCCGATATTCGTATTCCCGTATGAAACAGTATGTACACCACTTCATAGTATTTACAGTACACCACATCGTCATGCACAAACTTTAGGAATTTTCTCATCTGGTCTTTGGAAATTGCCTCTCTTGTGACTGCGTCATTTACCAATACCCCGGCAAGCTGAAATCCGAATGGATTTTTTACCAAAATATCATCATCCACCGCCATCTGAAAAGCTGGTCGCAGCACTCCACTGATGGTATGAATGGAACTGTAGCTTTTCCCATCTTACTGTTGCAATTTTCATCGAAAGTTTTCACACTTCATATCGTCTTTTTGCCAAATGTTTCCTTCGCAAGCAATCTCTGCACTGTAACATATCCCTGTTTCGTGCTTTGCCTTACTACTGTCTTTGTTCTCAAATATCGGTCTACCAGTTCACAGACAGTCATCTGTCCGTCCACGATATTTACAAGCAAATCCAAATCTGTGTTTACCTGTTTTTCCAACTCTCGAAGGGAAAGGCATGGTTTCTTGCCCTTTGGGAGTTTATCCGTAGGCTCCAGTTTCCAACTATAGACAAAATGTGGTTTTCCATCAATATGATATTTATATTGATATTTTCCATCCGCTCTTACGCTTTCTCCCGGTCTCAATACTCTACGCTTGGAATCCCGCCTTGTCTGTCCTCTTCCTGCCTTTGCCATTATACCCGCCTCCTCAACTCTGGATGGTTACGCAGATACCTTTCAAAGGCTACACGAAGAATCAGCTTGCGTTCTCCGTAGTATGCCAGAAACTCTTCTCCCTCCGGAATATGCAATACACCCTTTTTGTCCAATCGGTATCCCGCAATATCATATGCACAGCTTGGTACCCGTTCATAATGCGGTGCTGCTCTAAGTATGTTTCCAATCTCCTGTGCCAGTTTTGGTCTCTGCTTTGATTCCAATGTAAATCTGATTTCATTCTTCATAATATGTACCCGCCTTTCTTTTTCGGTAGTACATATATCACTCTGATGGTACAGAATTGCAAGACAATTCGGACTATATTTCTGCCAAAATGTACGCAGAAAAACTGTGATTTTTATACTGTTTTTTACACGTTTTTTCTGCGTATTTCGTTACTATCTGGCAAAACAAAATCAGCTAAAGTGATGACATTCAGCGGATATTTTCACATCAACCGACCTTGACGGGTATCCTCCCTGTTTAATTCTGCGAAAATTCGCACGAAAAAAAAAGGGGGGCATCGGTCTTCAGGAAGAAAGGTTGTAGAGATTTGGATACCCCTCCTCCGCAAATGCTACTTATAGTCTGCATACTTTTAATTTTAAATATTATATAATGATGAGTATAAGTATCATTGGGAGGCATTATGGATTATCAAAAAATATTAGGCGAAAATATACATTCTCTAAGGATAAAGCAACAACTGACCCAAGAACAACTTGCTGAACTTTGTGATTTACATAGAACATACATCGGTGCCATGGAGCGCGGTGACCGTAATGTTAGTCTTAACAATATCGTTAAAGTTGCTCAAGCACTTAAAGTAACCCCTTCGGAATTATTGAAATATGATAGCAAAATACAACTCAAAAAGGAGGATTAATCAATGAACTTTTGTAATAAAATAATTGCCTCAAGATCACAATATGCTGAAATTGCCGACCATAAATGTCATTGCATAAAAGGACATACCGGCAAATGTAATGAATTTCCTTTTCTTGAACATTTAAAAGCTACTACCCCATCTGTTGCAAACAAAATCAAACGAGATGCTACTATGACCACTGGTGCAGCTTGGAAAAGTGAAGATGCCGGTCCTAACCGTATCTTACGTTGGGTGATGATGTTAGATGACGATGAATTACTAAAATATGGCTTAGACATGTCAAAACTAAAACCCGGCGTAATCGCCAAACTACGAGAAAAAGCCGCTGATTATGATTCATGTATCCTTGTTGCAGCAAAACTCACCTGGTTAGTCTATCAGATGAAAAATGCCCCTACTCCACCTCAAGATATAAAGTCCTATCTTGAAGACTTATTCGGAGAGATGAAACCCGGATCAACATTATGTGTAATCTGTCGACTTCCATTGGATTTCAAGCTCTTCGAACTAGCCGCTCGCGGGAAGGCAGCTATTGAAACTTGCCACAAAAATCCTCGAATGCACAATGCAGACAATGTTGGCTTTGGTCATAGAGAATGTAATATCGCTCAGGGTAATAAATCTTTGGACGAATTTTACTCATGGATTGAAGGTATAATTGAGCGAGTAAATTCAAAATCATAACTCAAATGAATGTTGAATTTCATTTAACTGTGACAAAATTTTTGCACGTATTTCAATATTTTTTTGGAATGCGTGTATTTTTTTGTTCCACTCATCATTTCTGACAGGCAGTGGTATTTGTATTTCTTTTATTCTGTTACCTAAAGTACCAAGTGTAGATTGAATAAAAACAAGGTTTCGTATCTGTTCTTGAACAACTTGAGAATTCATTAAGTATAAAAACTCATAAGGTTGTATTGGCGATTTTTCACTCAACGAAAATATATCAATATGACTTTGTATAATACACTTTAGATTATACTTATTTAAAATAGCAGTTTTACCGATACGGTACCTACCATCTGCAATAAATAGAATATCACCTTCTTTTAAATTTTGTTGTTTAGAGTACTGCTCATATATTGCTTCACTTACCGAATTTGTAGGGTCTGACGATACCTCAAAATTGATCAAATCAGATGTTCTAATAAACGGAATGTTTCCTGTCCCATACGCTTCACTTCCTACTTCATGTCCACTATGAATACGCAAATAACCATTCTCTATCATTTCTCCTACAGATATAAATTTTTCACTTTTTTTATATTCTATAAGTAATGCATCATTTTCAAAATATCTAGGAACGTAATATGTTCCCCTTAGACTGACTGTCTTCCACCACAAACTATTTTTTTTCTTATACTCAAATCCAATGTCAAAAAAATCATCTGGTAATGGTTCATTATTTGAATTAGTTGTTCTTCCTCTTCTATCATGTCCGCAATTCTTTGCAACTGCTATTTTAATTT